>JGI24724J26744_10002302_pt1 | contig 12729 bp, 16 predicted proteins | sample Cruoilmetagenom7_FD_26744 | JGI IMG/M metagenome (IMG submission 26744)
TCCTCCTTATGATTTTGTGGGTAAAATTGTAACACCACGAACTTTCTTCAAACCAACTGGTTAGTCAATAGAGTCGCCTTTCCTGATTTCGTGTGCAATTCGTGTGCAACCCCAATGGACACTGTACTACGCTGTGGACACATCCACCGTTGAATGGGGTGCAAGAGGTCGGAGGTTTACCTAAAGGGACTAGCTTGCGGAGTCGCATTCTCCTCTCCACGCGGGGTTGTGTGGTTTGGGCCTTTTATTTCAATTTTATATCTCGACTGCAATATCAAGTTCTTTTGCTAATTCAAGACTAAACTGAATCTCACTAACTCCAAAATCAGCTTTCTTTTGCTCTTTTTCCTCGTATATCCTTATAAAATCTTCGGCTGTGTTTTCAACAAACTCTTTTATTGATTTGATACCAACATCATAGATCATTCGGGCAAATACCGGCCCGACCCCATATGCTCTAGCCAAATCTGATAAACATACTAATTCATTCAATATTTCGATTGGAATTTCTGTTCTTTGAGATATTCGTTCCCTTTCATTTTTATCTTTGGCTTCATTAAATAACTGTCTAGAATTTGTTATTCCTTCAGCTTCTAATCGATCAACATATTTGGTTGGTACTCCAGGAAACTTATCTAATCTAACTGGGCTGGAGAGATAACTATTTGCTTCTCGTTTTAAAAGTGTCAGGTATTCTTTTGTCAATCCTGTTTCTTTCGAAAAAAGCTCGATTTTGGGCTTTGTTTTTAACGCATCGATTAGTTCTTTTAGGTTTGCTATGTCGTTAATTTCTAAAATCTCAAATCTCTCATCCAAGTCATCTTTCAAACTTACCCGACTTGGAATCATATCTCGGGACTTAAGATTATCTTTGAATTTCTGTAAGCTGTATTTCTCTATGTTTAGATGGTATTTATTTCCCATTCTCATCCTTTGACACACACAACGGATTGATAAGCCAACGGCTTAATGCGATAAATCAACCAAATACATTTTCTACGAATTATAATCGGTATAGGATTTGGATAATGTCTCCCAGAAGAATGTTATCAGCACAAATTCTGTAGATAATGGGCCAGAGTTCATCTCCCATCATATGGCTGGATGGGCGAGGAGACATGCAGTTCGGATTCAATTTATTCAACCTGGCAAACCTGCTCAAAACGGGTTTGTTGAACGCTTCAACCGCACGTATCGNGAAGANGTGCTGGACGCATATTTGTTCAATTCGCTGGATGAAGCCAGGAGGATCACATTTGAGTGGTTGGAAGAATATAATTCCATCCGCCCCCATGCTTCATTAGGGAATAAAACCCCTTATGAATTTTCCGCCAAGATTGAAAGTGTCTACTTATGAGTGGTACTAAATTTGGGGGGTTGACAGACAGGGGAGTTGACANCATGGAAGGGCGAGGTGAACACGAGGGTTTGTTGCCCTGTTGGGTTCGGTATTTTTTGGTGTTGTCACTGTGTGCGGCAATACTGATGATTCAGGTTATGTACCTGATTATCTTATACTGATTTTACTGAAACTGTTACAGTAGTGTTCACAAAACAAAGGAATTTATTAATTCTGAGAATCTCTACAATCTTATTCTATACAGGCATCATTTTTCTTGGTTTTATCGACTAAAACCGCGAAGAAGTCTTTCCTTTCCGCAGATGCTTTTTGATACGTATTATCCAAATAAATTGAGTTGAACTTACAACTCAGTTCGCACTGACCACAGGATGTACAGCGATCTCGGTGATGAATAAGCCGGAAACTGTGTTTTGAATCTTTCTCCAGCGCTAATGCGTCAGCGGGACAATCGCGAACACATAAACCACACCCCACGCAGTTTTCGGCAATTATGCGAACGCTTCCGCGATAACTTGCTGACGATCTATGTGATACCGCTGGATAGGCAATGGTCTCTGGTTTGGAAAACAATGTTTCCACAATATTGGGCAGTAAATGAAAAAAGGAGCGTAACTTCATTAATGAATTCTTCATCTCAGTAATATGTAAACAATGTGTAGAAGAGTCAGGGGAATAAAAATGTGCCAGTTGAGGTGAATTAATTGATCAATTCGCAGGCGAGCATATATTGCGCTGATAGCAGAAAGCACGCATTGTAGAATAATTAAGAGTAGTAAAAAAATAAAGAGCCCGCTAATAGTGTTCATCTGCCAGAACCCAGAAAAGAAACAGTGGATCAGAAAAGATAACCCAGCTACGGTTTGCAATTGAATTGTAAGGTACCAAAGGGCTAACTTTTTTCCGCTGAATTCAGTTAATGCGCCCGCAATGACCTCTGATTTTGCCTTGGGAATATCGTAAGGCTCCCGTTTTAGCTTACCTATCAAACCAGCCAAGGAAAGCAGAAAACCCGCTATTTGCGGAAAAATATAGGGGCCTTCTTTTACCTGTGCCAGGCGAATATCCGCAAGCGACCAAGATCCGCTTGCAATTGCTGTACCGCTCATTGCTAGCAGAAAGAGTACTTCGTATGAAAAATACTGTAGCAAAGCCCGGTTGCCGCCAATTACTGAATATACACCTCGAGTTACCCAGCCAGCGAGAAAATACATTAATGATGGCATGCTCAGTAAAAACATAAGGACTATGAAATCACCCTGGAAAGAGAGAGCCGACTGAATGGCAATCGGAAGGTAAAAACTCGCTGTGAGCACTGAAGCAAATGATATAAGGGGTAATAACGCGGCGAAAAATAGATTTGTTCCAGACGGTAAAATATCTTCTTTCGCAAATAATTTCACCAAATCAGCCACGGGTTGATACCATGGAGGACCAACTCTGCCCTGGAAACGAGCAATCAGTTTGCGATCCAGCCAATGCAAAAAAAGGGCAATAACCAGCAGAAAAAGGAAACCCGGGAAAATGAAGATTCTAAAAAATAAATAAAACTGATTCATGCTGTCAAATTTCTTCTTTTTAACGGTCTCCGCACGCGATGCATAAATCCACTCCAGCGATCACGGCTGAAACATCTGCTAATTGCATATTCTTTAACTGCCCGGGCAAGGTAATCAAGGTTGTCAAAGTGGGTGTGCGCACTTTTAAACGGGCGGGGTTCTGGCTGCCATCGCTGCGCACATAATAAAAAACTTCTCCGCGGGGAGCCTCAGCCCGACTTACGACTTCCCCTGCAGGCACTCTGCGTGGGGCAGATATTGATATTGGACCGTCAGGCAGATTGTGAATGATTTGTGTGCACAATCGGATAGCCTGAATAGTCTCAAGAATTCGCAAAATAGAACGTGCCCATACATCACCTTCAGTCATCAGTGGAACCTCAAAACTGAGTTCAGCGTAGGCAGCATACGGCGCATCACGGCGAATATCAATATCTAAACCAGAAGCGCGAGCGACAGGACCCACAACACAATAACGCTTAATGTCTTCTAAAGAGAGACAGCCAATATTGCGGGTTCTGGCTCGGAAACTGCGGTCATTTTCTATTGACTGCAATATTTCTTCGACGCGCAGATTTAGTTCTTGTAAGCTCTTTTGCAGAAGGGAAAGATGTTTCTTGTTTAAATCTACCCGAACACCGCCGATTATATTGACAGCATGAGAAACCCGACCTCCAGAAATCTCTTCCATAATGTTCAGAACAATTTCCCTATCACGCCAGGCATACATGAAAAGGGTGTTGAGGCCGATGTTCTTAGCAAGCACCCCAAGCCAAAGAAGATGGCTGTGGATTCTTTCCAGTTCACATAAAAGCATGCGAATATATAACCCGCGTTTAGGAACTTCAAGTTTTAGTAATGCTTCCACTGATTGGCAATAGGTGGTTGAATGGATATGAGAACAAATTCCGCAAATGCGTTCAATAAGGTACACATTTTGAATATACGTGCGCTGTTCAGCCAATTTCTCAATACCTCGGTGCACGTACCCTAAACGCAAAGTGCTGTCTATCACTTTTTCTCCCTCTAAAGAAACAAGAAAAGAAAGAGGTTCTTTCAGCAAGGGGTGTTGGGGACCAATTGGTACTGTGATCTTGCTCATGAGGATTTCCCTTTTTGCTTGTGGTTATTGTCTTCTGGTTTATCGTGACCTGGCGGCTCTTTTTTTCTCATCGGGTATCCACCTTGCCAATCATCAGGCAGTAAGAGCGGAATAGGATTTGGCAAGCCGAGAAACTCAATCCCAAACATCTCACGGGCTTCCCGTTCATAATATTCTGCACCGGGGACCAACGAGCAGATGCTATCAATCTGTGGGGTTTTTTCATCAACCCTAATCCGTAAAGTAAGACCGCCGGATTTCCAGAAATGGTAGAGCAAAATAAAATCACTTTCTATTTGCTGGCAAGTGATAGCTGAAAGATGCCAGATACCAGACTTCAATATTGTCTTAACCGCTAATAATATGTGCTGTTTTGATATGGTAATTTCTGTCTCGTTCATAGGCAGCAGCTTTGTGGCTGGCTTANCTATATTCAATACATCCTGTATTTTTTTTACTATTTTTTTAATGCTCATTAAACCTGCTCCAACAACTTTATAATCCCATCAATGATGGCTTCTGGCCTGCAAGGGCAACCAGCGATATACATATCAACCGGCAACACCTTATCAATCCCGCCAAGAATATTATGTGCACCAGAAAATATTCCACCAGAGCAGCTACAACTTCCCACGGCAAGAACCCATTTGGGTTCAGGCATTTGGTCGTATATACGCTGTAGACGAGGTTTAACCTGTTGGGTCACAGGTCCGGTGCAAACAAGAATGTCGGCGTGGCGGGGTGATGACTCTTTAAGAATTCCGAATCTTTCGACATCATAGCGAGGGGTAAGCAAGCTAAGTATTTCGATATCGCATCCGTTGCATCCACCAGTGTTAAAGTGTAAAATCCAAGGTGATTTTTGGCGTGCCCATCTAAGAACCTTCGGGATCATGGTTTTATTCATGTCCATCACGTTCCAAAAGGATTAATATGCTCACTGCAGCGCCAAACACATAGGTAACAGATAATATTTTTATATCCGCTTTTGCCGGTATGGTTGAGATAGTTAATGCGACGATGTGCAATATCCCAAATAACAAGGCAAGGCGAAAGAAGGCGTGGTAATTCAACTCTAAATGTGGTGTATCTAAATCTTCACCGCAGGAATAGTGGATGAATTTTGCCGGATTTTCTGCACCTTTGGCTGAAATCAATTTTCCCACCCCCAGCATCAATCCGCCAAGTAAAATAAAAATGGCAAAAAGAATTGGAGGTGAAAACCAAAAAGAATAATTTTCCATGACTACCTTATCATACCCATTAAAAATTGAGCGGCTTCAATTGTTATGTTCATCAAGTATTGTGGAGCAACACTGATGACAAGGATTGAGATGACCAATGCTGCTATAGGCATACTCATCCAAAGCGATATTTTCTTTTGTTTTCCTTTTTCGTTATCATCAGGTACTTGTTTTTGTGGTTTTGAGAATATGATAAGCAGCAACGGAAAGTAATAACCAAACGCAACCAGACTACCGGCTAAAAGGACCAAAGCGCTCAAGACTGTAATTTTATCTGCAGATGTAAAAATACTAGTCAGGGCGAACCATTTTCCNGTAAAACCGGGGAATGGAGGTAGAGCAGAAAGGCTGATTATCGATAAACTAAACGCCACTGATGTGAATATTGGNAAGCTTGATGCCCGCTGTAGATGTTTGATTTCGCTCGCGTTAACATAATAATGGAAGACTCCCTTGGTTAAGAATGCAAGACTTTTAGAAACCGCATGTGCAAAAATGATAAAGAAGCCAGATTGCAGGGCAAGCGCAAGATTATTGCGCACCCCAACTGCCATACAAAGAGTAATATAACCCATTTGGGCAATGGTTGAATATCCCAATAAGCGCTTGGTATGGCTTTGTACTAATCCCATTAAATTACCAACCAGTATATTGAGCAAGGATAGACATAACAAGATTGTTCCCAACAGGACATGATCAAAACCAAGCGATAAAGTCATCTTAAGCATTACATAAAATACGCCCTGCACTAAAATGCCGGATAAAATGGCACTGATGCTGCTGGGAGCCCTGCCGTGCGCATCAGGCAGCCAAGCGTGCAAGGGAACCAGGGCGCTTTTTAGGCAAAATCCTGCAAAGAACAAGAGGACACCCATTTGAGTTGGCCAACTTGTTGAACCCTGCAGATCAGCGATGTTAATTGAGCCATAGGATAAAAACAATAATGTTATGCCAAACAAGATCACGATAGAAGCCACGCTGCCCATCATTAGATATTTAAATCCGGCTTCTATGGCTGTATCGGTGCGGCGCCTGAAAGCAACGAGCGCATAGGCACAAATACTCATCAGTTCGCAAAACAGATATAAGACCATCAGGTTAGCAGAAAAAAGCATGCCTGCTAATCCGCAGATCATAAGAATTAATAACGGATAAAAAGCGTGCTGGCGGCGATCTAAATTGAGATATTCAGCGCAATAAATTGAAACGAGAAATGCCAATCCAAAAGTAATGAGGCTGATAAAAATTGCCCCGGGTTCGTATGTGTAAAAAGCGGTTGATGAAAAAAGATTGGCAAGGCTGTTGGGGAAATCAGTGAATGAATGATTTGCCATCTGGAGCAATCGGCTTTCAAATATCATATAGAAAAAGACAAGCAGAAATGAGAGAGCAGATAATAGCGCCATTGAAACATTGGTTATTTTGAAAAATCGGGCTGCCAGAAAAATAACAACAGCCATACAACCAAGGAAAAGGAGTGGTATTTGGGGATTTTGAATTGAGAAGGTTACCACGTTCCTCCTAGAATTAATGGCAGTTCATTGACCACGTAGTTAAAGAGAGGCCTGGGGAAAATCCCTGCAATAACCGTCAATACAGTAAGAGAAACAGTGACCAGCTTAATTGAAAAAGGAACCTTATGTATTTGTGAGGCTTCTCCCGGTAAAAAAAACATTGTGCCAACAAGGCGCAAGATATATGCTGATGTCAAGATTGAGCCAAGTATTTCAAGAATGGCTAAACCAGTATAAGGTGTTTGGAAACCGCTGCTGAAGATCAGCCACTCGCTGTTGAAGATCGCCAAAGCAGGTATCCCGGCGATAGAAAGCGCCCCTAAAATGGTGCAGGTGGTGAGAACTGGCATTTTTTTGCGCAGCCCGCGAATAGATTGGATATTACGCTGGCCAACTGCTTTTATTATCCAGCCAACACAGCAGAATAAAAGAGCTTTGACAATCGCGTGATAGATCACATGCAGGGTAGCACCCACCACTCCAGAAAGTGTGAGGGTTCCTAGACCAAAAAGTATATATCCCATCTGGCTGACACTGGAGTAAGCGATGATGCGCTTAATATCCGTTTCAACCAATGCCATAATTGCTCCGTAGAACTCTGAGACTACTCCCACTATCATCATAGGCAAGGAAAACATGGCGAATTGGCCGGGAGTTAGAAAGCTCATAGGAAAACGCAAAATGCCATAAGTGCCCATGCTCAACATGGCAGCTGCCAACATGATCGTAACCGGCATAGGAGCTTCTGAATGTGCATCCGGCAGCCAAATGTGGAAGGGCACGATTGCCATTTTGACACCAAAACCGAGCAAGAAAAGTGTGCCGATCAATGGTATTGTTTCTGGGTGCATTTGAACCCCTTCCCACAAAGCGGAAAAATGATCCGTGCCGCTCTGGGAATAAATCATGATGAAAGCCACCAATACTAATAATGAACCTAAATGAGTGATGATGAAATATTTAAGAGCAACCGCGGTTTTTTTTGCGCTTTCCCCCCAATACACCACCAATAGCGCAGAAGCAACCAACATTAATTCCCAGAAAAAGTAAAAGAGAAAAATATCATTTGCCAGNGTAGTCCCNGACATGCCAGCAGAAAAAAGCAACAGGAGAGCGTAAAAGATGTGGTTTCGGTCATCCGATTTAATATAACCTATCGCATAGATCATTGCAAAAATCGTAACAAATTCCTCAGTTAATAAAAACGGGAAAGACAACCAGTCAATTTTTAAACTTAATTGAATGCCCATTGAAGGAAGATAATCGAAATTAAGGGGGGTATTTAACCCTTGCTGNAAAGTGGGAATATATGCAATGAATAATCCAAGGGAAGCAAGCGATGCTAGAAGGGCAATCCACTTTGCGTAGCGGTGGATTGCTTTACCGATTATGAGCATTAAGAAAGCCGGTAATATTTTGACCAGCAGTACGGATAAATTGATTAGCTCTTGAGTTTTCATTTCTTTTCCTCCGTATTCATCCTATAGAAAAAATCGGCCCAATATTTGGGCTGACAGCGATCAAAACCAAAACGACGATGAACAACAACAACCAAACCAGGTTAACACGGAGTAATCCCGGATGCATGCGCTGAACCTTGTGAGAAGAATCGATAACAGATCTTAATGCGCGCACCCAAAGATCGGCGCTGGTAAATTTTTCGACCCTGGAAAAAAGGAAATTAAAAAATTTTTGAATTCCCTTAACCAACTTCTCTACACTCCCGTGTTCAATGTTTTTATAAATATAAGTAGCTATTGATATAAAAAACTTGGAGAAATATGAAGTACTGCCGTGTTCAATGGTTGTATAAATAAAGGTACCTGCAGCCATCAAAAACGAGGAAACAGAAGCAGTGAAGTCTAATGGATCTGGGTTTGAGCCAGTTTCTTTTGCCGAGGAGGGTTGTTTTCGTAAACGGATTGAATTTACCAAGATCTTTGCGTATTTCTTGAATTCCGGGGGGTTATCTGCCAGAATATATATGATAAAAACCGCTAAGACTATTGAAAACCAATAATATAAAGATATTAAAGGAAAATATGGGAAATATGTTCGGTTTGGAATTACCCAAACCCCTTTTCCTTTAACAAGCAAGGTCAGCAAGAAAATGATGGTGATTAATACTGCAGTGCAAATTCCCGCAAACGATAATCCTGTTAGCGTGGATTGAAAAATTACGAGGAAATTCCCCTTTTTCGATCTTTTTTGTGACATGTTTATTGAAGAAAAGCTGAATTTCAGGATGCGAATTAATTGCATCCACCAGGTTGTCCACAGTACTACGATAAGCATGGGCGAAACTGATGTTTGCAAGGCGGCTTGCCATAACGCGATAAGAGAAAATCCCAGAAGTAAAAATTGAGAAGCCAAATTCAGTGAAGGATATTGTATTTTATGTGGTATCGGCTTCAGCTCTTGTCTTAATGAAACTAATAAAAACACCAGTCTGGCCAACATCCAAAATACCATGAAAGCCCAAAGGATATTTTTATCCGCCAAGGCGGCCAAAAGAACTAAACAGATCGAGGAAAAAAATAATGGGTTGCGGTTGAGCATCACATCATGGCTGTTTGTTGATGTGGAAAACACTTTAATTAATGCTGCAGTACACCCAACGAATATAACCCACCCGGAAATACTAATGTCTGAAAGTAATAGTGGTGAAGTACGGTAGAGAAGGTAGGCGCCCAGGGAAGGCATCAGCAGATCGACAAGCCAGGTGCGTAATACTGGCGGTAGGGAAGAACAAAGATCTGCCCAAAAACCCAAAGGCCAGATTGCCATCTTAATCCAAACCGCTGATAATAATCCAACGGTTAGCACAATACGTGTCACAAGCGGCAGTTGAGCAGCTAGATTAAAGTTTTGACTGATGTTAAACGTGCCGCTGTTAGCATAAAAAAGGAAGATGGCTGCTAGCAAGCCAATGTCCCCCAAGCGAAAATTCAAGAAAACTAGTTTTGTATTGTCCCAAGCTTTTTTGCCTGAGTGAGACAGTGCTAAGGATGCGCTGACCACACATAAACCAGCTGCTTCCAGTGCAGCATAACGCAGTAAAAAATGCTCAGTAAGGAAAGCAATATTTGCCGCGGAAACTGAAATGAGAGCCAGGCCTAATTGTTGAGGGGAAATATCGGAGGTTTGGCGGTGATGGATGATGATCATTAACAGCAGTGAAATACTTACCAGTAAAACTAATAAAAGAGAGGTTTTTTCAAATAATAAACACATTTCTCCCGCGGAAGGCTGCCAGGTGAAACAGAGACGAAGCGGTGAGGTGGAAAAAGAAGCTGCCAGTGCTGACGTAATCATTGCAGATATATTGAGAATAAATAAATAGAGCGGCGTTGGGCTGCTTAACCGACGTGAGAATAGAATGAAAATCGCACCCAAACTAATTGGGAGAATGACCAATGTAAGAATCAAGAATACAGCCATTATCCTTTCAGCTTTCTCAAGAGATCAATATCCCCACTAGGAATGTTGCGGAATATGCTGACGATCATAGCCAAAGCCAAGGCGATTATGATAGTCTCTACAATGAGCGCAGAGATGACCATGGTCTGTGCTAAATTCATATTTTCCTGTAATTTACCTGCCAGAACCAACGCCAAAGTCACACCTTGGAGCATGATCTTCAAGCCGATGACCTGCTTAAACGCATTCCGTTGGCTGATCAGGCAAATCCAACCCAGAATAAAAAGTGCACCACTAAAAAATGATAATATTGCAATTTGCGTCATTATTTTTTCTGATTGGTTATTCCTCGTCAGGTGAAGGAAGAAGCGCAGCTACCCCAAATGCGCCAGCAAGCAATAATCCTATTTGAATGATTAGATCTAAGGGGTGTTCCTGCCACAGGTATTCTTGAAAAGAAATCTCGTTGACAGATTCATTGTGGATTTCATCTATCGGTGTAGATATTGGTTCATACAACGAACAAGCTGATGAGAACAGAACCAACATGAACACAGCAATGATGAATAATCCGAATCGCATCTTGGCCATCATGTTTATTGTTGTTTCCTTTCGGTTAAGCTTATGGCCATAATGAAAAGCAGGCTGATTAGACCAGCGCCGATGCTGAGCTCAAATCCACCCGCAAACGGGGCATCCAGATCGAAAAAGATGATAGCAAGTAAACAGCTGCTTAATCCCAACGCGACAGCTGCATATAGCAGGCGGGGTGAAAAGATTGCATAAGTGGAAAACACGACCATCAAGACCAATAGAATTAAATCATTGATCATGGTTAATCCCAGTGTTGGTGATTAAATGGCATCCATACGGCTGCGAAAATTTCGTAGTCTTATATTTTGTCATTGTCAAGATGTCTCAACTCGAAAAGGGGTAATAGATGGAGCGTCGAGTTCGGCGCTGGGTAATATTATAAACGAAAAATTGGTTGACAATCATTTATGATGTTTAGAGCATGGGAAACGCTTATGTAATCAAACTAATTTAGAATTGATCAGGATAGCAAACACATCTTTTTGGTGCTGATGAAGACGATTAAATTATTATCAATTACGATTAATGGAGTCACCTTTCCTGATTTTTTTTGAAGACACCTTTCAAGGTGCAAGAGAGATGAAACAGGATGGATAGTAAGAGAAGTTGCGGCGAACAATGGAAAGGGGATAGACACGTTAGTATTTCATGTTTGCAGGGTTATACAGGTACAGGAGAAGGGGTTTGCTGGGTCGCGAGCAGGTAAAAAGATCTTACATTATTCAATTGTTTATACATGGATATATGAGCTTGAAATTCACAGGAGAGTTAAAAGCATGTCTCCGAAATTATTTAGAGGGGGGCAGGTGGCAACAACTGAGCCAAACTATTGTGTAGTACTATAATAAAATATTAGTACAGCAGTTATTTTAGGAAGCAATAAGTTGATTCCCAGTGAGCGACAATGCGGGAGATCTGCTCTTAGTGAAAAGATCAATGTCTGGAGGAGTAATGAAAACAAAAGAAGAAATTGTCACCAACTGGCTTCCTCGTTATACTGGCACACCCCTGAAAGATTTTGGAAAATATATTCTGCTGGCCAACTTCGATGAATATCTGAACATGTTCTCGGAATGGTATAAAGTCCCTATCTGTGGACGTAAAAAACCTATGCCCAATGTCACTGCCGAAGGTATCACATTGATTAACTTTGGTATGGGCAGCGCCAACGCTGCCACTGTTATGGACCTGCTGCGAGCCATCCAACCCGACGCCGCTCTTTTCTTGGGTAAATGCGGTGGTTTGAAAAAGAAAAATGACATTGGCGACCTGATCCTTCCGATTGCAGCCATCCGCGGCGAGGGTACTTCCAACGACTATTATCCTCCCGAAGTTCCAGCCCTACCAGCTTTCAATTTACAAAAAGCCATTTCGACCACTATCCGCAACCATAACCGGGATTATTGGACGGGTACAGTTTACACCACCAACCGGCGGGTCTGGGAGCACGATGAAAAATTCAAGAAATATCTGCGCCGTATCCGGGCAATGGCAGTAGACATGGAAACAGCCACGCTTTTCAGCACTGGTTTTTACAACGAAATCCCAACTGGCGCACTGCTCTTGATCTCAGATCAGCCGATGACTCCTGAAGGAATAAAAACGGCCGAGAGTGATAAAAAAGTTACGCAAGAGTATTTGGATATGCACCTGAAAATCGGAGTTGATGCACTCAAAGAACTAATCAATAATGGTCTGACCGTTAAACATTTATATTTCTAACGACACCCCACCTCTTAAAAAAATAAAACGTCCAAAGGCAGAAAACCACGAATTAAGTAGCGTGCGGGAGGGTATTGAGGCTTCTTAAGAGCAGGGGACTCATAAGTCATATCTTTTCATCAGACCAGAAAAAATGCACCATCTTTTCCTATTCACGCGCGATTTGTATGTGATTGGAATAAAACAGGATCTAAAAAACAGTCGATATGTCACT
>JGI24724J26744_10002305_pt1 | contig 12723 bp, 11 predicted proteins | sample Cruoilmetagenom7_FD_26744 | JGI IMG/M metagenome (IMG submission 26744)
ATTCCATTATTCCAATTGTGAGCGAAGCGAACTAAGTTCATATGAGAACAGCAAAGGCATTTATGTCCTTTGGCAAGGATATTGCATAATTATGAAAGCAGGGCATTTTAATACCCAATGGTTAAATTAAACGACCGGCAAGATGTAGGATATTATCATGTAAATCCTGCCTGCCCCATGGAATCTGCTTCTAACTTTTATTCCATCGGGGTTAACCCTGTCAAAAATCTTCAGTATTTTGACAGCACTCGAATCGCAACATGTTGAAATAATTATCAGTTGACATTCCCACAACGAATGTGATATTTAATTACCTATTACTTTTTCGATACGATTGGAGGAAATTGGGAAGTGGCAGAGTTTGAAATGGATTTTCCGCTGCGCAGGTTGCTTCAAAGTCTTGCAGTCATGCCTGCCATGATGTTCAAGAGTGAAAGAAACCATACCGCTTCGCGCGAGAAGGCCAATAGACTTACTGCGCTCAGCAAACCCACAAAAGAAGACCATCTCAAAAGAAACTCCCGAGAATCTGGTTGTGTAAACGGCCATGGAATCCTTTCCTTTCCGAACGGAGGAGGATACGAGGGTCAATTCAAGAATGGGAAGTTTCACGGAAAGGGGACGTTGATCGTTTTTGACGGCGTTAAATATGTGGGCCATTTCAAGAGAGGAAAAGGCCACGGCCATGGCACTTTGACCTTCCCTGACGGAAGAAGATATGTGGGCCAGTTTAAAAATGGAAAAGGTCACGGGCATGGAATTTTGACCTATCCTACAGGACGAAAGTATGTGGGTGAATTCAGAAATGGAAGGTTTCACCGAGAAGGACTTTTTACCTCTCCATTGGGTTACAAATATAAGGGAGAGAGAAAAAACGGAAAATACCACGGACACGGAACCATGATTTTTTCTGAGGGTTACAAATACGTGGGTCAGTGGAAGGATGGCAAATTTCATGGGGAAGGGATATTGACCTATCCGGATGGCTATAAATATGCCGGAATGTGGAAGGAGGGCAGGTTCTCAAAAAATAACCACTTAGGGTAACAGTTTATGTAATATAAAACGGGCGGCTCTCAGGTGTGATATGGCATTTGGGAGCAGCCCGTTTTATATTATATAACCTTTATATTAAAAAAGCTGTTGTGCAGATCCGCCTACCCGCTTTCTATAATTTTTCAACACATATTAGTTTCTCACTGCCACAAAGCCTCACATTTTGCCGCTCTGACCTTGATACGTGTCCAAGATATTTTCAACAACTTGATTTTATTCAATTATTCTTTTCAAATTCAGCCTCAGCCGAAAAATCATGTTTTAATGCATTCCTGAAACCATAAAGTTTTGTCGATATATGGTATCGCTCCATGACGAAATGCACAATATCTCGGTTGAAATTCTGAGAAAAAAATTTAGACAACCACTTCATTTTTCAGTTTTTTTTCTTGACAAAAGCATTATTAGACCAGATAGTGTCACGAAGTGGTAAATAGTGGCATAAAGTGTCATCCCCTGGCATAGGATAAGATAATTCATGTTTAGAGGGCGATCAAAACACAACCTTGACAGTAAAGGCCGGCTTGCCATCCCTGCCAGATTCAAAGAGTCTCTGGAAGAGAGGGGTGAAGACTGTCTGGTCGTCACCAATTCTGACACCGGCCTGAATACCTGTCTATGGGCATATCCAAGGGATAAATGGAGGGTGATTGAAGAAAAGGCGGCTACGCTCCCCCAGTTCGATCACGCCGCCAACAACTATCTGAGATATTTTATCTCAGGGGCGGTTGAATGTCATCTAAAAAACGGAAGAATTACTCTCCCTCCTGATTTGAGAGAGATTGCAGGGCTGAAAAAGGAGGTCGTGCTCGTCGGACAACTTATTAAATTCGAAATCTGGGAAAAAGATAAGTGGGAAGAGGAATTTCAGCGGTCCAGAAAAAATTTCTCAGAGGCCGGCAATTCCCTTACAGAATTAGGTATTTGAGGCTTGGAATATCCTCACCAGCCGGTTCTTCTTCATGAGGTCGTTAAGCGCCTCTGCCATATTCCGGACGGTGTATATGCAGACTGTACTGTAGGCTCGGCCGGGCACAGTCTGGCCATCGGAAAAAGCCTGTCCGGAAAAGGCCGTTTGATCTGCCTGGACAGAGATCCGGGCGCTGTCAGTTTATCGAAAAAAAGGCTGGACTTTCTGGGAAACAGGGTCAGCGTGATCAAAGCAAACTATGCTGACCTGGATAGAATTATCAGGGATCTGGGAGTTGAGGCGCTCGATGGTGCATTATTAGACCTGGGGATGTCCTCCTATCAGCTTGAGAATTCCGGCAGGGGTTTCAGCTTTAACAGGGATGAACCTCTTGACATGAGAATGGATCCCGATGACGAGACTACGGCTCACCAACTTGTCAATAACCTGCCCCCACAAGATCTTGAAAGGATATTGAGAGATTATGGTGAAGAAAAAAAGGCCGGACTAATTGCAAGGGCCATTGTCCGAGCACGCGAAAAAAAGCCGATTGAAACATCCTTCCAACTGGCAGGTGTGATCAAATTGACAGTCCCTAGACCTCATCGTATCAGAGCCAAACACCCTGCTACACGAACATTTCAGGCCCTCAGAATTGCAGTCAACGGGGAGCTGGAAAACATAGACTCATTACTAAGTAAGATTCCATCTTTAATGGCGAAGGGTGGGAGACTGGTTGCCTTATCCTATCATTCGCTTGAAGACAGGCGTGTAAAACAGGCCATGAGTCATTGGGAAAAAAGCTGTACGTGTCCCCCGGACTTTCCACAATGCGTTTGCGGAAAAATACCACTTTTCAGACGTCTTTTCAAAAAAGGGATAAAACCAAGTCCAGAGGAATTTGAAAAAAACCCCAGGGCACGCAGTGCTGTCTTAAGAGCTGCGGAAAGGATTTAACCATGACACGACCGGAGAGGATATCAAAGATGCAGGGGGAAAGAAACACAAGGTCAGGCGTTCGGGTCAAAAACCGTCGGGCCAAAAAACAAAAGATTCGCATGACCGGGAAACAAATTCTCCTGGTTGGCGTTATGCTGCTTTTGCTTATGAGTAGCGGCATCAGTCATGTGTGGTCCAGCTTTGAGGTAACACAGAAAGGTTACGATATCAGTCAATTGAAGAACGAAGAAATGGAATTGATGGAAACAAACAGGAAGTTAAGGCTGGAACTGGCCATTTTGAAATCGCCTCAGAAGCTGGAATCCCTGGCGAACAAACTGGGTCTGAAACAACCATCCCCTGAGCAAATCATTGTTTTGCGATGAAGGTTGGAGAAAAAAAGCGAATACGATTTCGTATCTACGTAGTGACCTTATTTTTTCTGGTATGCCTTGGGATCGTTTTGGCCAGGGCGTACCAACTTCAGATCCTGAAAAAAGACCGCCTGAATTCCATTGCACGCAACGGCTACATAGGGACCACAAAGTTACCGTCACAACGCGGCACCATATATGACCGCAAAGGTCGTGAACTGGCCCTAAGTGCCGCAACAGGATCCATATACGCACATCCGAAGCAGGTAAAGGATAAGGTAAAAACTGCCAGACAACTGGCCCGTATTTTAAAGCAGAGACAGAACAAAATCCTGCGTCTGTTAAAGTCTGAACGGCCCTTTGTATGGATAGAGCGGCGGATTCCTCCAGATCGGGCAAAGCTGGTTAAGACCGCAAAACTTAAGGGAGTGGGGGTAACCAGCGAAATCAAGCGTTATTATCCCGGAAAAGAAAGTGGCGCACACCTGATCGGTTTTGTCGGCACTGACAATCAGGGGCTCGAAGGTCTTGAAAAGAAATTTGATTTCTTTTTGAGAGGTCCACAGAGCAGTCTCATTCAGATGCGCGACGCCCTGGGCCGACCTTTCTCGGTCAGCGATTCGATTCATTCCGGCCATGGGATGCACGATCTCATCCTCACGATCGACAAAGACATCCAGAGTAAAGCACAGGAGGCACTTAGATCAGCAGTAAAAAAATCGAGAGCCACAGGAGGAAACTGCCTTATTGTAGATTCTGAGACAGGAGAAATCCTGGCCATGGCAGTGGTTCCGGAATTCAATCCCAATGTTTTTTCCAAATACAAGCCAAGCCAGTGGCGGAATCGATCACTCACCGATTGTTTTGAGCCCGGGTCCACCATAAAGGCATTTCTTTTGGCGGCATGTCTGGAAGAACGTGTCCTGACAGCCGGCACCAGAATTGACTGCGAACAGGGAAAATACAAGATCGGCAATAATGTTGTTCACGACACCAAAGAACACGGGGTCATGAGTGTATCGGATATCATCATGTATTCAAGTAACATCGGCGGCGTGAAAATGGGACAACGGCTCGGATATGAAACCTTTTGCAATTACTTGCGGAAGTTCGGGTTCGGCCACCGGATAGGAAGTGATTTCCTGGGCGAAAGAAAAGGCTTTATCCGGCCGATCGAAAAGACCAGGACGATCGACCAGGCAACGCTATCCTTTGGCCAGGGCATGACCAGCACATCGTTACAGCTTGTCATGGCCATGGCGGCCATTGCAAACGGCGGCAAATTGATGCGTCCATATGTGGTCAAAGCAATTGTCGATGAATCAGGCTGCACAGTTGAAAAGACCCGCCCGCAGATGATTCGAAGGGTAATTTCAAAGAGAACGGCAGGAAAAGTCTCCTGGATACTTGAAGGTGTCCTGAGCGACAAAGGGACGGGTGCGCAGGCTTCTATTGCCGGTTTCAGAGTAGCCGGTAAAACCGGCACTTCCCAGAAAGTGGATTCCAAGACCAAAAGGTATTCCTGGTCGAAGTATGTGGCGACGTTTGTGGGTTTTGTGCCTGTTGACAAACCGAAACTGGTCATTCTGGTCACGATAGATGAACCAAAAGGCATCCATTACGGTGGACTTGTGGCGGGTCCTGTCTTTAGAGATGTCGGGCAATGGTCCCTTAACTACCTCAGAGTCAATCCCCGGATAAGGCTGGCCGAACAAAAGATAACCGCCCCGAAACATACGGTGAAAAAGGCCTATTTACCGGATTCAAAGCAGGTTGCGATTAGAAAAGTAAAGGATGGAACCGTACCGGATTTCAGAGGTCTGGGGATTAGAGAAGTGCTTAAGAAAGGAAGATCCCTTGGTCTGAAGGTGCGTCTGGAAGGAACAGGCCTCGCCGTCAAACAGAATCCCAGGCCGGGCGTAGCCCTCAAGAGGGTTAGTACGGTAAAGGTTAGATTCAGTCCGCCGGGATAATAAGTTTACAGCGAATCTAAAATCAAAGTACTCAAGAAATAAATCTAACATGATGCAGTTAAGCGAGTTGCTCGGTGCCATAACCACTATCGATTCCCAAGGTGTTCCTGACCTGGAAATAGAAGGGCTGGCCTATGATTCCCGGCGCGTTAAGCCGGGATTCATGTTCGTCGCGCTGAAAGGTTTTACCCTGGATGGTCATGGTTTTATCAACGATGCGATTCAGAACGGCGCTGTCGCAGTTATTGGAGAGTCTTTCCAGGGCGAAAACCGGGTTAATGAAAATGTTGTCATGGTCCAGGTACCGGACCCACGCAAGGCCCTGTCTAAACTTGCTGCAAATTTTTACGGACATCCATTTGAAAGCATGAATCTCATAGGGATCACCGGCACCAATGGAAAGACCACTACAAGCTTTCTGCTTGAATCAATTTTGCTGGCAGCCGGAGCCAGGCCAGGCGTCATTGGAACCATTAATTATCGTTCTCCGGAACAGACATGGGAGGCCACAGTTACCACTCCGGAGTCTCTGGAGCTCATGCAGGCCTTGCGCCTGATGGCGGATTCCGGTGTTTCAGATGTTGTCATGGAGGTTTCTTCTCACGCGCTGGACCAGGGACGGGTCGAAGGCTGCCCTTTCAGGGCTGCCGTTTTCACAAATATTTCAAGAGACCATTTGGATTACCACCACTCAATGGAGGCGTACTTCAAGGCCAAAAGTCTTCTCTTTTACAATCTCAGGGACAGAGGGGCCGGGGGGAGGACAAGGGCGGTTATTAACGCCGATGACCCGAAGGGAAAAGACCTGGCCATGCTCACAGACGTCCCTGTTGTGACCTATGGCCTTGGGAGTGGCTGCAATGTCAGGGCAGAACTGATTCGGTCGGACCGGACGGGTCTGACAGCAAAGTTGATGTCCTCTGCAGGCGAAATGAAGATCCGGTCTTCGCTGATAGGAGAATTTAACATTTATAACATCCTGGCCGCTTCCACCGCCGCCCTGTGTATGGATATTGAGCCGAAAGCGATTGAGTCCGGCATTGCCCGGCTCAAAGGGATCCCCGGTCGTCTGGAACTAGTAGCAAACAGCCGTTCATTGACCATTGTTGTCGATTATTCCCATACACCTGATGCCCTTGTTAAGGCATTGACAGCCATGAACACGCTCGCAGAAGGGGGACGGCTGATTACCATTTTTGGATGCGGCGGGGATCGTGATAAGGGAAAGCGCCGGGAGATGGGGTACGCGGCCGGAAAACACAGTGATTTGGTCGTTATCACCTCGGATAATCCCCGAAGCGAAGATCCCGAAGCCATTATATCCCAGATCGAGGAAGGCATACGCGAATCGGGATTAAAAAAGCTGGAGGATCTCCCCAAAAATCGGTTGGCAGAGCCGGGATATATCCTTGAGCCTGATCGCGGGAGTGCGATTCGAAAGGCAGCTGAGATAGCTGATAAAAGTGATCTTATTTTGATTGCCGGAAAAGGGCACGAAGACTATCAGATCATCGGAAAAAACAAAAGGCATTTTGATGACAGAGAAGTAGCTGCAGAGGCTGCTTCGTAAAAAAAATGTAACAGTTTAGCGCTTTAAAACGGCCTTTCAGGTGAATAAGAAATGCCTGCCACATGGGGAGACATTACTGCTGAAGAAATCCTTGCCCCGACAAACGGAGCACTGGTCTCAGGAAAACAACAGACCGTCTTTTCAGGCATTAGCACCGATTCGAGAAGCACCGGGCCTGGCGAGCTTTTCTGGGCGCTTGTAGGAGAACGTTTCGACGGGCATGATTTTGCCCAAATCGCCCTTGACCGGGGCGCTGCGGGAGTCGTCGCACAGAGAGACCGCGCGCTGCAGATATCGCGCCCCAATGCCCCGACAATAATCGAAGTAGAAGACAGCCTGAAGGCTTTCGGGGATTTGGCAGGATGGTGGCGTCATCAACATGACACGCGTGTTGTCGCAATTACCGGAAGCGCAGGGAAAACAACAACCAAGGACATGGCCGCGGGCATCCTGAAAATAGGGCGCCCGACACTCGTAACCCAGGGAAACTTCAACAACCTTATCGGGTTGCCCATAACCTTGCTGCGTCTGGAAGAAGGGCATAGAAACACCGTGCTGGAAATGGGCATGAACCGTTCGGGAGAAATAGCCCGTTTGACCGAAATTGCAGATCCGGATGTGGGTGTGATCACAAACGTGGGCATGGCCCACCTTGAGGGACTGGGAGACATAAAAGGAGTCGCCAGTGCAAAAGTGGAATTGGTTGAAAAAATTTCACCGGGAGGCCGGGTAATTTTAAACGGCGATGATAAACTCCTGATGAAAAGCGCCGCTGTGTACCGGGAAAATGCAGTCACTTTCGGTCTCGGAGAACACAATGACATCCGAGGCACAGACCTCCGGAACCTGGGTCAGGAAGGCAGTTCCTTTCATCTCCGATATCAGGACGTCTCCCTGGCATTAAAGCTTAATATTCCGGGAATTCAAAACGTATTCAATGCCCTGGCAGCAGCAGCAGCCTGTCTGTGTCTCCATGAGTCTCCTGAGCACATTGCAGAAGGGCTGCACGGTTTTACCGGAGTCAAGGGTCGATTCACCCTCGTCAGTCTGGGGGATGTCAGCCTTGTGGACGACACATATAATGCCAACCCTTCGTCCCTGAAAGCAGCCCTTGAATCTGTTGGGGCCCTGGTTGATAAAGGCGGCAGAATAATCGTGGGGCTTGGAGAAATGATGGAATTGGGGGATGCCGCGACTACGGCACACCGGGAAGCAGGGCGTATGGTGGCGGCACTCGAACCGAAGCGTTTCCTGGCTATGGGTGAACATGCCCGGGAGATGGTAGAGGGGGCCCTCGAATCGGGCATGCATCGGGGCAAGGCTGCAACAGTAAAAACCCATGATGAGATGGTTGAAATAATAGGCAATGAGATGCAACAGAGAGACCTGATTTTTCTCAAGGGATCTCGAAAAATGGATCTTGGCAAGGTTGTTGATGGTCTCAGGAGCAGATGCCACTGACGGGTTTATGAGCTGGTCAACCGCCAATGCCGAATATATAATGGAGATCGAAAACCCTAAATAGGCTGTCATCGTAATGTGTTATAACCTGATTTATTTGCTCCATACAGATTTTTCATGGCTGAATGTTTTCCGCTACATTACATTCAGGACCATACTCGCTTCTCTGACTTCCCTGATAATCTGTTTCATTTTCGGCGGCTGGGCCATTAAAAAGCTCCGTGCGATGCAGATCGGACAATACATTCGCGATGACGGACCTCCGGAGCACAAATCCAAAGAAGGCACGCCCACCATGGGGGGATGTCTGATTCTACCTGCCATTATTGTTTCCACACTCCTGTGGGCGGACCTGAGAAATATTTATGTGTGGGTCGTGATGTTTGTGATCCTTTCATTCGGATGCATCGGTTTTGCAGATGATTATCTGAAGGTGGCCAGAAAAAACAGTAACGGCCTGAGTGCTTTTTCAAAGTTTTCATTTCAAATTGTTGCAGCCCTTGTCGCTGCCCTGCTGCTCTATCATTATTCCGGGTTTGATTCGCGTTTAAATCTGCCATTTTTTAAGAGACTCGCCCCGGACCTTGGCTGGGGCTATATCCCGCTGATTGTGTTCATCATCGTTGGCGCCTCCAATGCTGTAAATTTAACAGACGGCCTGGATGGACTCGCAATCAGTCCCATCACGGTCGCTTTTGGAAGTTATCTGGTCTTTTCTTATCTGGCAGGCCACATTAAGCTGGCTTCATATCTTCAAATTCCGTATGTCTCAGGGGCGGGAGAAATCTCTATCATTTGCGGGGCAGCCGCAGGCGCCGGTCTGGGGTTCCTGTGGTACAATGCCTACCCGGCGGAAATTTTTATGGGCGACGTGGGTTCCCTGTCACTTGGAGCCGTCCTGGGAACTGTTGCCCTTATCACCAAACAGGAGATTGTGTTAATTTTAGTTGGAGGGTTATTCGTTTTTGAAGCGCTCTCTGTATTATTTCAGGTGGCATACTTTAAGTTCACAGGAGGACAAAGGATTTTCCGAATGGCGCCGATCCACCATCACTTTGAATTGAAGGGGTGGCCCGAGCCGAAGGTAATCGTAAGATTCTGGATCATCGCCATAATCCTTGCCCTGTTTTCATTCAGCACGCTGAAACTGAGGTAGGGATCAAAAATGCCACAATCCCAAAACCTAAAACTCTCAGGGAAAAAAGTCGTGGTGGTGGGTCTGGGGATCTCAGGTTTCTGGACTGCCCGTTATCTTGCAGGGCATGGCGTAGATGTAATTGTTAGTGAAGTTAACGCTGAGGCCGAGCTTGATCCTGATATGTGCAGAGAAATCAGGGCGCTTGGGGTCGAGCTGGAGTCCGGGGGGCATGTCAGAGAAACCTTTTTAAATGCAGACTTGATCATCATCAGCCCTGGTGTGCCACATGATATGGAGCTGCTTCGTACTGCAAGGGAAAATGGCGTCCATGTGATGGGGGAACTGGAGTTGGCAAGCCGTTTGATCGATACCCCCATGATTGCCATAACCGGGACCAATGGAAAATCAACGGTTACAGAATTTTTGGGCCGCATACTTGAAAATGCAGGTTTCGAAGTTTTTATGGGCGGCAATATCGGAACACCTCTGATGGCCTATGCTGCAGGGGGAAAAAAAGCAGCCTATGCAGTGGTTGAAGTAAGCAGTTTTCAACTGGACACCATTGAGTCATTCTGTCCGTTTGTCTCTGTTGTCCTGAACATTTCTCCTGATCACCTGGACCGGTACCCGGATTATGAAAATTATGTCCAGTCCAAACTCAGGATATTCAGCAACCAACAGCCGGGACAGCACGTTATTTTTAATGATGACGATGAAAGGCTTGCGTCTGTCAGTCCATCTTCCCGAGTCTCAGCGCTACGTTATGGGTTTGGTAAGAAGGAAGGCCGGCACGCATATATTAAGGACAAAGAGATTATTGTCCGTTTGGATGACAGAAGTGTCAGCAGATTTAGCTTTGAATCTTACAAACTGCCCGGGAAACACAATCTGGAGAACCTTCTGGCGATTGTACTTGTCGCCCGGGCAGTCGGGATTGACGCTGGTGTGGTTCAGAAAAGCATTGATGGCTTCACAGGCCTTCCAAACAGGCTCGAGCATGTAAGGAAAATAGACGGCATAACCTTTTACAACGATTCCAAGGCGACCAATGTGGATGCGGCCGCCAGGGCGGTTTCCAGCTTTGACAGGCCTGTGATCCTGATAGCAGGGGGCCGGCACAAGGGTGCGGATTATACGCCCTTGGTCAAGGCTTCCGAAAATAGAGTGAAAAAGGCCATTTTTCTGGGTGAGGCAAGGGAGCTGCTCGCTACGTCTTTTAAAGGAGCAATTCCATTTTCTGTAGTCGAAAATATGGGAGACGCCGTATCCGAGGCCTTTTCGTGCGCCAGGGGCGGTGACGCAGTACTGCTGGCCCCGGCCTGCTCCAGCTTCGACATGTTTTCAGACTATGGCCACAGGGGCAGTATTTTCAGATCAAGTGTTGAGAGGCTTGGCAGTGGCTGAGAAAAAATCAACAAACTCCGGATACGACTATATGATTCTTATNCCGGTCATTCTGTTGATCGGATTGGGGCTGGTGATNGTCTACAGTGCGAGTACTCACCTGGCCGAGCACCGTCTGGGCGATAGCTATTTCTACCTGAAACGGCAGGCCCTGTTTTGTATTCTGGGTGTTGGACTCATGATACTGGCAAAAAACATTTCATGTACCCTGTATTCGAAACTTGTCTATCCTTTGCTGATAATCAGCTTCTGTCTTTTGATCTTTTTATTCGTCCCGGGCTTTGGGCACAAGGTGGGCGGTGCGTGCAGATGGTTCAGGATGGGAGGGTTTTCTTTTCAACCATCGGAGCTCGTGAAATTCAGCCTGGCCATCTATATGGCCTACTCCATGGCTAAAAAAGGAACAGACATGGAGTTCTTTTCGAACGGACTTTTGCCCCACTTACTGATGGCAGGGCTTTTTATGATGCTGATCGTACTTCAACCGGATCTTGGGACGGCAATCATTATCGGCTGTTGGGTCATGATCGTGTTATTCGTCGGCGGTGTCAAGTTCTGGCAGCTTTTTTCTGTGCTGGCCCTTGCCGGACTGGTTGTGTGGAGGCTTATATTACAGGCTGATTACAGGATGCACAGATGGTTGGCCTTTCTCAACCCCTGGGACGACCCACAGGGCATCGGGTTTCAGATAATACATTCTTTTATGGCCTTCGGCTCAGGAGGTCTTCTTGGAACCGGTCTTGGACAGAGCAAACAGAAACTTTTCTATCTGCCTGAGCCCCATACCGACTTTGCTTTCGCTATCGTGGGTGAAGAAATGGGATTCCTGGGTGTGGCTGTCATAGTCATTCTCTTTGGTTTGTTAATCACGCGGGGGATTAAAATAGCGCTTAATGCACGGGATCTGTACAGCTCGTATCTGGCCCTGGGATTAATCTGTTTGATTGGCCTTCAGGCGGCTGTCAATATGGGAGTTGTTATGGGATTGCTCCCAACAAAAGGACTGGCGCTGCCGTTCATCAGTTATGGTGGATCATCGCTGGTTTTCAATCTGTTGAGCATAGGGATAATCCTTAATATCTCTTCAAAGACATGAAGGGGTGTCGATTTTGGATTTTAGATCTTGGATTGGTGACTCATGGTTGAGAAGAACGCTTACAATTCTATGAAAATAACAGGGCAAAGCGATTCAGAAAATCCAAAATCCAAAATCCAAAATCCAAAATTAAAAGGAGTGATCGCCGGTGGCGGCACAGGGGGGCATCTTTTCCCCGGAATTGCTGTTGCCAAGGAACTGGAAAAAAGGTTTGAAGACCCCGAAATTCTTTTTGTCGTGGGTCGTCAAAGAATGGAGTCGGAGATATTGTCCCGTTATGGATACCGGGTAGAATCCATCAGCGTGGAAGGGATAAAGGGTCGAGGATGGAAGAAAGGGCTTGCGGTGCTTTTCAGATTGCCCAAGAGTTTTTTTCAGTCGATTTCTGTCATCCGGGGGATTTCCCCGGACTTTGTTCTTGGCGTTGGCGGCTATTCTTCAGGCCCTTTCTGCCTGGCAGCCAGGGTTAAAGGCATTCCAACGGCGATCCATGAACAAAATTCCTATCCGGGTCTTACCAACCGCCTGTTATCCAGGTGGGTGGATCACGTTTTTGTCTCTTTTGAGGAAAGCCGGGCGTATCTGAAAGGGCGATCACAAATTTTGTCCGGAAACCCTGTGCGGGAAGAACTCTTTTCAGAAAGCGGCATCGAGGACATTGATCAAGATCGGTTTACTATCCTGGTCGTTGGCGGTAGTCAGGGCGCCATGGCCATTAACAAGGCCTTTGCAGAGGCGCTGGAATACCTGAACCAAAATGGAAGATATCCGGAGGTAATCCACCAGACAGGAAAGGCAGATT
>JGI24724J26744_10002309_pt1 | contig 12717 bp, 11 predicted proteins | sample Cruoilmetagenom7_FD_26744 | JGI IMG/M metagenome (IMG submission 26744)
AAAGGATTGTTTGTTGTTTATTGCTGTAGTAATGACTGTTCAACTAAAACCAAAGATATAGAAGAAATTAAAAAATTTAGATTCCTCTAAATCGTAATATTATTTACAAATTAGTAAAAAAAGAAAGGTCAGGATTAAAAAAAAATTAAAGGAGTTTCAAAATTTAAAATAACATCTTCTCTGTTCCAATAATCTTTAACACTAAGGACTTTTTTATTTCCAAATTCCATCATATTCACTTTTGTCTATTATTAATTCCTAAATATTTAGCAAATTTATAATCTCTATTCCACTAGAGAAACCAATTGCGAACTGTATATTTTTTTAAATATTAGGCCAAGTAAATCTTCAAACGACTCTAGAACACCCACTCCTTGTATTGCGATAGTTTTATTGATTTTAAAGTTCTTATATTTAAAATAATTAATATTTTCTAAAAACTCAGAAGTATCAAATGTATCCGGTAAATCTTGTTTGTTAAACGCGAGAATTTTGGGCATTTTAATGAAACGGTCTTCGAAATAATTACATAATTCGTTCCAGGACGTTAAATTTCTGTAGTAAACGCTTTGCTGTGAGTCCGCTACAAAAATAATCCCGTCGATAGCTTGTAACGTAACTGGTCTGGTGATTATATAGAAATCTTGTCCAGTTGTAGAATAAAGGTGAATTTTAAGGAGCCATTGTTGGTTTTTGAACTTAATGGTTCCGTAATCAAAGAATAACGTTCTACCTACGCTACTCTCAACGCTTAACACTTTATCTTTCTTTCCAAAATGGTTAAAGAGCGATTTCATAGTGGTGGTTTTTCCTGAAAGTGCGGGACCAAAATAACAAATTTTTAATTGAATAGTTTGATTTAAATGATCTATTATCATTTTAAACTTTTTTAAATTAGTTTTTGTCTTATATTTTGATTAGAACTATATTAATTTCTATTTTTTTCTACTTTTTTCAAGAATTTCAATATTACGCGATTAAGAAAAAGTACGAGAGCATTAATTAAATTTGAGTTTAACTTCTTTTATTACTTCACTAGTTCGTTGTAATAATTTAGATGCAACTTGTTGAGATGGCCATCCACCTAGTCCACAATCAGGGCCAATAAACCTTAATCGTTCTTTATATAATTCTATCGCGTCAAGGAAATTCTTTTTAATTCTCTCTTTAGAGTCAATAAGGCTCATCATGCCTTCGGTGGTTTTTAAATATTCCCANTTTTTTCCAGAGTCTATCGTTTCCGCGATTATATTATCAATATTGGTTCGGGAAATTCCAACGCGAATAAATTTATCGAATTGATCTAAAACTTTTTTAGAAATCTTATTGGATTTATTTGAAGCGTATTCACAGGTTAAAACATCGATATTTTTGCTTCTTAATGGAATATCTGCTCTACTTAAAGTATGTATATGAATTTGGGTTGTGATATCCTTTGTTTTAACACCATCTAGAGATTCGTCAAAAACTTTTATTATTTCGTCGTCGCTAATATTTAAGAGATCTGTATAACCAAAAGAAGGTTCATCAATCGCTATTACTGAAGTTTTTAAGTACTTGTTATTAAGAATTGAATTTTTTAGGAAATAGTTAACTGATTTAGCAAAGTTTAAAGCTAAATCGCTATAAACTGTGAAACTGTGTTGTTTAACATATAACTCAATCGGTCCTGTGACACAAACTTTAATCTTAATAGGGTTACCCGAATCCTCGTAATAATTTTTAGCAAATTTTTCAATTACCAAAATTTCGGGAATACAAGCCTTGTTAGCATCAATCAGACCCGGATTTACTTCGTAATCTTCAATAGGTTTTAGAAATTGGGTATGCATGTTCATTAGTTGCGGGTAATTAATAATTTGAACCCCGGCATTTAACTTAAATTTAAAGCAGTCAACCATGGGATTAATAAAATAAATCTGAATTCCTTTATTAAGAAAAATGTCATTTTTATTTACAATAGCTTTATACGCAGTCCAATATAGNTTATTAAAAGTCTCTTTATCGATATTAGCTGGTAGAGGAAAGCTACCTACATCGTCATATTCGGGAAATTCATTCATATTTAAATTTAGTAGTATTTCTTCGTTAAATAATCTATTTCTTTCTCTTCTAAATCAAATAATTCAAAAAGGAGTTTATCAATAATTTCTTGAACTAATTGTTGATTATTCTGTTCTGTGAATTCGAATATTTCATTTAATAAAGTCCTATTCTCGTCGTTAGAAAATATTTCTAATTCAAGAATTTTTTCCTTGATTTCTTTAAATTCATTAGATTTCTTGACATTAGAGAACTGAATCATCCATTTAGCTAAGAGTTTTATTAAGGATATTTTAGAAACTTTTTCGGCAGATTGAAATATTTGTAAATTTGGAATATATAATTGGTCTTCCAATTTCGTCTTACTTCTTTTGATTGAAATGTTACTAGCTTTAAATATAAAATTAACTAATTTTGAATTTAAATAAGCAATAATAAATAAAAAATCTACTCTCGTCTCGTCATCTTTCAGCCATAAGAAGTAAGTATCGGAAGTTGCGTAATAGGGTTCTTCTGAATAGCCAAATTTGTTCTCATTTGAAATATATTTTAAGAAAATCTTTTGGCTTTTGTCATATAAAAGCTCAAGGTTTGTTATAATCCGCTTGGTGTCAATCCCATTTCTAATAATAAAACTGCCCCTTCGAGGAAAATACAAATCTTTTACATTTTCTTTCGCGTTTTTTAAGATCTTTTCCAATTCCTCTTTGTATTGAAGTAAATAGGATGTTAGTGCGGGATATTTTTTTATAAGAAGTATATTCCTTTCAATTTTATCTCGATTTGTAAATTCTTCTTTATTTAAATATATGAGATAACCACTAAAACCTTTCATTTCATAGCCATAAGGCTTAATAGATTTGCTTTTATAAATTTTTTTTAATCTTTTTTTTTCTTCCTCGTTTAATTTAACAAATTCACCATTAATTTTGACGAATACATCGTTATCCCTACATTTTAGATTCTTATTAGGGTTTAAAATAAAAATCTCGTCTTTAATTAATATAAGCCCATTTCTAATAATAAAATAATCTTTCAAGAAAGTTGTTTTACCTTTAACTATACAAAAGGTCTTAAATTTATCAATAACGTTTTTACTTCTATTGGATACAAAAGATTCCAGTTGCTTTTACCATTTAATTCTTTATTTGTTAAAGCGGATTTATATCTCCTGATAAAGGAGGGTTTCAAGGAACGGTTCAATGTATCAAAAATAGAATTGTTAGCGTTGGTATTTAATTGATTTTGGGGTTCAGAACTTGAAATTTGTATTACATCTATTTTCCTATTAGTTTTTTTTAGCTTATCGTTTTCTGTCTTCTTTTGAAGTGAAAAAATACAGTTATGCTGTCCAAGGGCATCTTTAAATACTCTTATCCTCGATAAATCAATATACTGAATTAAAAAACACTCGTCTAATATGTGTGGTTTCAAAAATTTAATACCAGTTTTTTTAGATTTAGTGATCCAATAATTTGTTGTGATATAAGAAAGAATTCCACCAGGTTTCAACTTAGTTATTCCAAGGTGGATAAAAAAATAAAACAAGTCCATATTGCCAACGAAGTATTCGCGACAAAAGGGATAATTTTTTATCAAGTTCTGAAAAATTTTTGCGTTATAATTTTGGCCTAAGTAAGGCGGGTTTCCAATTATAACATCGAATTTTTCGTTAATATCTGAACCTAAAAAATTTTCAAAACGAAATTGAACATTAGGATAATTTTTAACCAATTGCGATTTTAAACGATTATCAATTTCATACGCAGTAATGTTTGTGAGATTATATTCCAAGAGATATTTTAAAAAAACGCCTTCCCCTGTTGTAGGATCAAGAACCTTTAAATCGTTAATTTTAATACTAAATTTATCCTCATAGTTTACAGTTTTAAGTAGCTCGAGAACATTTGAAACCATAAACTTAGCTATATATTTAGGCGTAAAAATTTGTCCAATAACGGTGTTTTGTTGTTTTAAATTCTTTTTTGTATCCATCTAGTCTTAATATTAGTTTATAACCTCTAAAAAGTTGATGTTTTTCTAAAAAGAAAGGAAAAAAAAGATAAAGTTTTATATTTTACTGTTAATGGTCGTGATTATGACCGTGGTGCTCCATTTTGATGTTGACTGGTTTTAGAGAGCCGATAGCCCAGCCAGTGACTTCGTTTAATGAAGGATGAATAACCATGGATCGATAAATAGGCATAAAAGATCCTCCTTCTGGACACGCACGAGATAATTTAGGGATATCTTCCTCCCCAGAAGATTCTGGTAAGACACACGTAAATCCAGAATTCATTAAATAGACGAAAGGTTGCACCAAGATCGCTGCGTGTGGTCCAACAACATGAGCGCCTAAAATTCTATAGGATTTGTCTACAACTAACTTGACGAATCCGTCGTCGTCGTCGTTATTACTGAAGCCCATAGCGTAGCCCTTTGCTACCGTGGAATATTGTTTTATAGCAACATAAATTTCATTACCTTTATCAATAGCTTCCTTTTCCGTCATCCCTACGTGCCCAACTTGAGGATAAGTAAAAATTGCCCAGGGGACTGCCGAATAATCTACAGATTTTCTCTGTTCATTTGGGGCAAAAATATTATTAGTACATATCTCTGCTTCGTAATTCGCTTTATGTCTAAACTGATAACGCCCATTAGCATCACCAATACACCAAATATTTTTTTTAGTCGTTTCTAAATATTGATTGGTTGTTACCCATCCGCGTTTATCCTTCTGAACGCCAGTTTTCTCGACATTCAGGATGTCTGCGTTTGAACGTCTCCCCGTAGCTACAAAAATCTCCTCGCCTTTAACTTCTTTCGTCTCACCTGTATTAGCATTTTCTAGAACAACAACTTTTAAATTACCATCTTTTCTGACTTTTACTGCCTTGTGATTTACTAAAACGGTCATGTGTTTTCCAAAGCTCATTTCAAGAAGCGTACTAATTTCTGGTTCTTCGGTTGCTACTATTCGCGGTAGCATTTCTACTATAGTAACATCAGTCCCCATAGTTGAGAAAATATGGGCGAATTCAGCTGCAATTACACCCCCTCCGATAATTATGAGACTGTCCCAAGGCTTTGCTGGGAATTTTTCGCCAAAAAAGCTTCTATTGGTTACATATCCTATTTCTTCTAAACCATCTATTGGCGGGATAAAAGACCGACTACCGGAAGCGATAACAAATCTTTCTCCTTTAAATTTTCCAAAGCTCTCCTTTCCATCAATTGATTTAACTTCCATTTTGTAATCTCCAATAAATTCGCCAACTCCACGATACAACTTAAGATTTGGAACATGCGACAATCCTTGCTCCATTTCCTTACTCTCATCGATTTGTGTCCACATTCTTTTAGCTATTAAATCCCAATCTATTTTTTCTACTCTAAGTTCTATACCAACTTTACTAGCATGTTGAGCTTCACGAATTAAATCAGCCGGATGGACCAAAACTTTCGAAGGAATACAACCGCGCGTTAAACAAGTACCGCCAAGTTTAGTATCTTCTAGTAAAGCGCATTTTAACCCCATTTGCAGACCCGTGTTTAAGACGTTTAAACCAGCTCCAGAACCTATAACTACTAAATCATAATTCTCCATAAATTCAATTTTACCTATATCACTTTTAAAGTTTTTATTAATGAATTAAAAGAAGTCTGAAATGTTTTCTTTGAAAAATAGATTAATGCTTATTTCCCTCTTTTTTTTGAGGAAAGAACTAAATTCTAGAAGATTTTATAACCTAAATGAAATTTATTGTGCTTCGGGAATTAAAAACACAAAATTACTTCCTTTTGCGAATTCATTTTTTATTCTATCCTCAACCCATATCTTGCCATTATAACTATTTATAATTTTTTTCACGAGCGATAGTCCTAAACCCATTCCGTTCGCTTTCTTAATGAAATCTTTTCTCTTAGTAAAAATAGATTCTTTTCTCTCATCGCTAATCCCACATCCATTGTCTTTAAATTCAAATTTAATTAATTTCTTGTTATTTTCACATATTTTTGAAATTTTAACACATATCTCAACATTAGGATTACCATTATGTCTTATAGAATTAATCAAGAGGTTTTCAAATACATCCAATAATAGATCATTAGCATTAATATAAAAATCAACTTCCCCTAATTCAGTATCAACCTGGATGTGTTTATTTTGAAAACTCTGCTTTACATATTTAATAGCTTCTTTTAAAAAATTATTAGTATTAGTCTTCTTAAGATCTAATTCAGAATCATCAATTTTAGACAATTTGTGGGCATTTGAAATTAATTTAACCCCTCTGGCTATTTGTTGTTTACTCATCTCATATAATTCCTTGATTTTATTCAATTTTTCAGGCGAATTGAAGTATAACGAGCTTAGATCCAGAGAAGAACTGATCACTTGAAAGATATTATTTATATCGTGAACTACTAAATCGCTATAAAGATTGGCTCTTTCATACGCTATACGATACCTTATTTCTGATTCCTTTAATTTTTCTTCTGCATCTTTCCTATCAGTTATATCGATATGGTAGGCAGTAAAATATCTTGGTTTTTCTTTGTCATCAAAAATTGTGTTGATAGTTAATATTACATTAATCAATTTCCCATTTTTTCTCTTGTTTATTATTTCACCACGCCAAAAGCCAATTTTTGGGTCTAAAATTGCCTCCCACATATTTACAAAAAAATCTAAACTCATTTTACCAGAATTTAAGGCTCTAGGATTTTCCCCAATAACCTCCTCTTGTGAATATCCATAATATTCGGTAAAAGCTTTGTTGACTTGCAAAATATGTACATCTTGATTTCTATATTCTGCTATGACTTGTGAGTTTGGAGATCCTTCAAAACCTTTTTTAAAGAGCTCTAAGTGGACTTTCTCAATTTTTCTATCTATTAATTCATCTTGTGGTATATGTATTTTCATTTTATGCTCTCCGATTTTATGTTTCTTTTAATTTCCATCAAAGTAATTAATAATCTTTATAAAAATTTATAGAAATTTAAGAAACGATGGTGTTTTTAATTACTAATAAAATCTTGTAAACTGATTTAAATTTCATTTTTATAAAATATTAAACAAAAATTAAACAAAAATTAAACAAAAATTAAACAAAAATTAGAATAACTACGAGAAAAATGCAGTTATATGATAATGAAAATAAAAAAAATGAATGAAAAAGTTAAAAAATAAGATAAATTTATTAAATTCTATCCTCCGATGATATCCTTTAATTTAGGGAATATTCGGGGGTAATGTACAGCCATACAATGAATTCCGTCAATGAGGTTTTTCTTTTTAAGCTCACCAATGAAAGGTTTGAAAAGTTCATAATTGTATTGGTCGTACAACTCCTTTTTCTGTTTTTTATCAGTAACATCCTTCTTTACGCTCTTCCATTTAGCCAAGATCTCCTTAGGGACGCTAACGCCCGGGACAAAAGTATCGAAACCTTTAGCAATTCCATACGACTTCATTGGAAAGATTCCTAGCAGGATAGGTACTTTATACTTCCTGATTCCTGTTAGAAATTCTATCGTGCGATCAAGATCGTAAACTACTTGGGTTTGTATAAATTCGCAACCCGCTTCTGCTTTTCTACCAATTTTCAGGATTTCTGGCCCCATTGGTTCAGCATTAGGATTTGCTGCGCCCCCTACATGTAATTTTGGAGGGTCTTCAATCTCGTAGCCGTTGATAGAACCTTTATCAACCATTTGCCGTACGAGCTTAATTAAAGTTGCGGAATCAAGATCGAAAACGGGTTTAGATTCGGGCATGTCACCCAGTGCCGTGTGGTCGCCAGTAAGAGAGAGTATATTGTGGATGCCTAGAGCTTGCGCACCCATAATCATGCCTGCAATGCCTAATTTATTAACATCTCTCACGGTCATCTGCCAAACGCATTCCAAGCCGGCAGCTTTTTGAATTAAATGCGTGGCTGCCATAGAATTTATAGTTACAATTCCCAAAGGACTATCTGTTACATTTGCGGCAATAACATACGGAGCCATCTGCTTCGCTTCTTCGATCGTATGGGAAAGGTCGCAAGTCTTTTCTGGTTCGAGTTCGCCGGTTAATATGAACTCGCCCTTTGCGAGAGCTTCTCCTAACTTTGAATATGATTTTACTTCTGTCATTTTCACATCTACCTCCATACTACCTCTCTTTGATGGCCAATATCACTCCAATCTAAGGGGTCTCTTAATTTTGCGAACAAATCCAAACGTCCTAATTCTTTCAAGCGATTATAAATCAATACCCATCCGCAATCCTTCTCGTAATTGCCCACTTCACACTTTCCATCCACCATTCCACCGCAAGGTCCATTCATAAGCGCTTTAGCGCAGGTTGTTACCGGACAAATTCCACCAGTTTCGTTTAATAAACATTGTCCACACCCCTGGCAGCGCATATAGAAGCGTCCGATGCGTTCTGTTTCGCCTATAAACTCCGTGTTATTAGCCGTAAAAACGGGTAGTTTTGGATATTTTTTTGAAAGAACTGTAATAATTGATTGTACTCCTAAACCGCAGGCTAGAGTTAAAATAGCGTCAGATTTCTTAACATCCTCATCAATAACTCGTAAATCTTTTTTCATCACACGGTTATCGCAAACATCTTCGCTCACTATTGCATTAGTAACATTATAACCTCTCTCTTTCAGTTTTGCCGACCATTCTTCAGCCCCTTCAGTTCCTCCAGTTTGACAAAGAGCCGCGCAAACCCCACAACTTACGACTAGTACGTTTTTAACTTTAAAATTGTTAAGGGCTTCAAAAACTTCTTCCTCTGGTTTTTTTGTAGTTATTACAACCATAATTTTTAACTCTTTTTTTTTGATTTTAATAGATTTTAAATTTATTATATTTGTGATAATCAAATTAATGAAATTATTAAAATTTAATTTTTTTAGATCAAAGGCAAACATTTTCTAAGACTAAATTTATTGTCATTTTGATAAGATTAAAGATCTATATGATGGTTTTCAAAAAATTGATCAATAATGTCAACTTCATGATCAAATTCATGAATAATATTTATTAAATTGGATTAATCAATATCCTGAAAATTTTGAATAGAATACTATTAAAAAAAAAAAATAAGAATTAATATTATTATGTTGCTAACATACTAGGGAGAATTTTGGCTAATGGAACCGCAAGTCCACCGAGAAGAGAGCCAATAGATGTGAGTTTTTTCAAATAAGATTTCATATCTTTAGTTACTTTTATGGTTTTTGTTTTACCTTCGATAATTGTGCCATCTGAATCTAATAGAAAGATTTGAATCGTTTGTTCACCTGTTTCTCTTGGCTCTAAAGTTAACCAAATAGTATCTCCATTTTCTAACATTGTTGATAATACTCTTGCTATATCTGTTTCCTCAGAAGATATTAAAGGAATACGTTTATCAGGAATTAAAAAACTTCCTCTTCCTTCAACTTTTACTTCGAGACTTAATTTTTTTGGTTCAAAACCGGGAGCATTTACTTTTAAAATGTATTTTTTATCTGCCGGAGCGTTATTATATAGAAAAATCATAATATTTAGCTCTGAGTTAAGATAAACGACTTCTTGGGATGTGGAATCCATGTAGATTGGATCTTTTGAAACGCGCTCAATGTTATCAGCGAGTTCTAATTGAAGCCGGTCTATAATGTTAAAGAAGCCAGGATTGTATTTTTTAATGTAATTAAGTATTTTATAGATATCTTTGGTGGAGAAATACCACAAACCTTCCATTAATAAACCCCTTTCAATATCAAAGGAATTAGAATCTACATTTATTACTTCTTTTAATTCACGTGTAAATTGTTCATCGGTCAAAACGCCCTGATATCGTAAATAGTATAAGAACAATATTGATTCAATAGCAAATGTTATTGGTAGTTCTTCTTCTTCTTCTTCTTTAACCTTCTGAATAAATGATGGAGTTAAAATTTTATTTACACCTGTTAAATATTCGTCCCATTTAAGAAATGTTATTGGATCTAAATGATCTGAAAAAACTTCTGCGAAAAAGTTATCCAAGAATATTTGATGAGTAGTAGGTTTATAAAAGTCTTGAAGCCCGTTCACATCATGGATATTAAGGTCTAAACTGCGAATAAGAAGAGCTAACCCAAGGCCAATTAGGGAAAATCCTGCTGCTGCGAATCCTAAGTTCAAATCACTAAAGAATAACATTACTAAGAATAAGAGGAGTGCAATAAAACATACTAAAGCAATAGTCTTTAACAAGTTAACAACTCTCTTCACGCTAGAAAATAGCAGGTCAAATCCATCAAGGCTATCTATTGGTCTCCCTCTTTTTCTTTCAAATTTCAATCTTAATTTAAGAGAAGAATTTGTAGAATTTGCCCCTAAAAACAGCATTATAGAATTGAAAGCATAAATTCCTAAAATTACAAGGAATATGATTGTTAATGTTAAATCTAGTGCTGAAATAAAAGCAAGAAGAGTTATTATCAATAGAAGAACAGGAAGTATAAATAACAGTATTTTACCGATTCCTGAAATATAACTGACCATTTTGCCTTGAAAACGTTCCTTTTTAATTATTTTAACTAAATCTTTATCTAATTCTTTTTCCATTTTATAAATCATCTGTTTAAATTCTATAATATTAAATAAATATATTGTTAAAATAATAGAAAACGTACTTTAAAATTTTAATGAAAATATTTCGATTGATTTCTTATAATATTATTGTTATTAAAAACTAAAGACTCATTATAGGAATTATCTATCAAAAACAACAGCTAATTACTATTCGCTCTTAATTTGTTTTTTAGCCCTTTTATTTCTTGAAATTATTCGTCTATGCTTATAGCGGAATATAACTACGACTGAAATAACCCCTATTATAAGTACAATTATAATAATAAACACTAATTCTATTGGAAATGGTAGAGTGGTAAGTCCATAAGCATAATATATATCCATCTCATCATTTCTTCCGTCCGACCAAAAAATACTGTATTTTAATTTTTTATATTTATAATGTAAAAGAAAAATTAAGAGATTTTATAATAAATTTAAAAGAATCAAAGGATTAAATCACTTTCTTTGATATAAACTATTCTTATAAATCAATTTGATCAAAAAAGAAAAATTAAAAAAAAGAATTAGTAAATAAGCTATAAAAAATCTTTAAGTTGTGAGTTTTTGATCATTTTTTGCCAACATTTTTTGGTATTTTAATAACCTTTTTCTTACAATTTATTAACAATAGTGCGGAAAAAATCGTGTAAAATCTGGAAAATGTCAATTTTCAATCGTTTTTAAATCCTCAAAGTTAACAAAAGGGATTTTTTTCCCCCAAAAAGTAAGGATTCCCTTTTCAATCGTTTTATGTTCAGAAAAAAGCAGATTTTCAAAGATTCGCCCGATCTCGTAAAATAGGCTAAGGAAAGATTCCCATTATATTTATATACTAAATTATTCTTAAAGTAATTAATAATAAAAAAATAAAAATAAAACAAACTCGGAGTGAAAATAATATGGAAATAATAAACCTTCAAGAAAAAGTTTTAGACCTTTCTGACGAACAATTAAAAAGTATTTATTCAGCAGCTAGTAGAATAAGCCAAGATAGCATTGAGGAATTAACTCCTATCCTGTTGAGAGTTTGCTTAAACTGCGAAACAGGTGTTTTAAAAGACGAGCTCGGGCGAGTTATCTTTCATTTACAAAAGACAGAGAGATTGGATACTCGAATTGGTCTTGAAAAGCTTTTACATGGAGCTTTAAAAGTGAACGCTAAGGAAGTATTTAAACTTCTTGAATCTGGTGCGCCAGATGCTAGAGATTTATCTGAAAGAATAAAATCAATTTTATAATGAAAAAACTTTTTTTTCTAATCTTATTTTATTTTAATAATGTCTAATAATGATAATCAATCTGATTTAGATAAAGCTTGGGAGCATTACAAAAAAATACGAGACGCTCTTATGGGTTTAAACGAAATTCTGGATTTAAATTTAGAAAAAGACAATATTTTTTACCAATGTGCGATCGACAACTTAGAAAATTTAAAAGACACAATTATCGACTTATTAAAAAAGGATTATAATCCCTCCGAAATTAAAATAAAATTAAGAGATTTAGAATTTAATATGAAGAAAAATCTTTTTTTTGAAAAAGAAGAAAAGCAAAAATAAATTGTTATGTGGAGAGAGTATTTAGATTTATCTCAAAGATTCTTTTGACAATTTTGAGTTATTCTTTAATAGTGCAATATATCACATTCAATTTTATTTATAAAGGAGGTTGAGCTATTTTTTATTAATATTTTCAAAATTTTATTAAATAAAAATTAAAAATCATTTTTTTATGAAGTGAATGTGAAATGCTTATTTTAGAAGGATGGATTGATGGGATTACAGCTTCTGGAGTTGTTATTTTTGGTATAATATTTGGCTTATTCTTTTTATTTAAATCGCGAAAATCTGGTGCTAAGATTTTAGCTTTTTTAGGTTTAGTAAATATATTAGCAGGACTTATGTATTTAGGTGTCTTTACAGATTTTTTAGTGGTTCTTGCAACGGAAAATAATTTAGATAATACTACTGGCTTGGTTGGAATATTAAGTTACATTTGGTTCGCACCTGCAATGATAATCGCCCTTTATATCGGTGCTGAACTCTTAATACCTGAGAAAAA
>JGI24724J26744_10002312_pt1 | contig 12709 bp, 6 predicted proteins | sample Cruoilmetagenom7_FD_26744 | JGI IMG/M metagenome (IMG submission 26744)
CCAATCGCCCAAATGCCAATGGCTGAGAAGCTCGAACGCGACTNGGCTGATGCGAAAATACCGGCTGCGCACCGGATCGTAGACGGTCCAGGTCGGCGCACCNCCGCGCACCTTGGGGCCGGGCAGCAGTTCTAAGTCGTCGCGCAAAATCGGCAGCTTGGGCATCAGAAGGTCGGACATTGGCAGGCTGATCATATGGCCTCCTAAAGTCCGAACCACTGTCGTAAGGCGGACAGCGGGCGGCGGAACAGAAATAGGAATAGTGCCACGTCGGCGCCTTGCACCTTGGCCGTGCCGCGCAAACCGATACGGGGCGACACGCCGTCGGCGAAACGCGCCACAAGGCGGTAGCTGAGCACTTTCGCGGACGACATTTGCGCTTCGTAACCCGCATATTCCAGTACCGCATCGACTGGCGANAGCGGATCGCGATCTAGAAACAAGCGCACCGGCGCACCCGGTTCCATCACCACGGCATCAGCGACGGGCAGCTCGATCCGCAATTCGGTTTCATATGGGCCAGCGACCAACATCACCCGTTCACCGGCGGTGACAGGGCGTCCTTCCAGATCCGATGCATCGCGGAACACAGCGACACCGTCACGACCGGCGCGGACGTCTTTTCGTGCGACCTGACTGCTGATGTAATCGCGTTCGGCTTCACGCAACAAAACGCGGGCTTTAAGCAAGGCCACCTCAGAGCTGCGTTGTAGGTCGCCAAAAGCCCCCTGGCGCGCGGTCTTTAGCGCCGTGCGCGCGACCAGTAACTCTTCAACGGCGACTTCCAATTGACCCGACAAACTGGTGTCGTCATAGCTGAACAACACATCGCCTTTTTTAACCGGGCTGTTGGGGGACACATGAACGGTCTTGATTGCGCCGTCCATGGGTGCGGCGACCAGTTCGGGGTGGCGCGCCACCACTTCGGCTGGCCAGTGCGGTTTGCGGCACGGGGATGAATTGAACCAACAGCGTCAACGCCGCGGCGGCTTTTAAGGGCCATCCCAAAAACTTACGGGCATGGCGTTGGCGGGGGCCGATGAGGGCGCTCCAAGCGTGGCCCCAGGCATCGCTGAGGTGCTCCATCAAAATTTCATCGAATTGTTGCCACGGCTCATCGCGGGCCAGCAACAAGCCACCAACAAGCCCGCCGCCCGGTGATTTTAAGGGGCACCAGATCATATGCGCGGGCAGCCACTCCGACATTTCATTGCGGTCACGCTCAGCCAAGGACAAAGCGGTGACTTCGTGCACCTGTTCGACCAAATCGCCCTGCGGCAATGGTTTTGCCGACCCGCTTGAGCCAGCGCACAAACGGGGCGTTGGGGTCCGGTGCCGGGACATCGGAAATGGCCTGGACGCGGATGTCCGATGGGCCATCCTTTTGCGGGTTCAGCCGAAACAGGATCGCTTGGCGGTGCGCCACCAGGACGCGGGCGCGATTGACCATGATGTAGCCCAGGGCTTCTTGCGTATCGGCGTGGCGGGCTTCCTTCTCTAGCTGCAGTAGGGTGAGGAAGGTTTGCTCTTGAACGGAAGCGCCGCNCATTTCACTTCTCACCACCAGCGGATGGCGGGGCGAGAAACTTGACCATNCCGCTCATGCCTGAAATGAGCTTGTCATTGGGTGCGGTNAACGTAGAGAATACGGGGAGGGATTGACTGACCGCATCAATCACCGCACCCATGCGGGTGACCTTACCGCGCAGAATTTGCCCCGTTTCGTCGATCCGTATTTCGAACGGCGCGCCTGGTTCCAGCCACGATAACCATTGCGATGGCACGACGATTTTGACCTCAAGCCGAGTGTCGTCAAGAATGCGCATCAGGGCGTGCCAATCGATACGGTTTCGTGGCGATGCGCGCCCAGTTGCACGATGCGGCCATTGAACGGTGCGCGAATGTGGCATCTGTCGACGGGAAAACTTGATGTTGTGACTTCGCCGGTGGCCTTTTCAACGTCGGCTTCGGCAAGCCCCACTTCCAGTGCGCCAGCGGAATCCAACTCGACACGGCGACGTTGGTTTTCCAACACCAATTTCGCCGATTTGAGAGACGCCAATGCCACTTGCAATCGCCCCTCATGTGCGCGGCAATCGAAACGGATCAAGGTGTCGCCTTTGCCAAAACGATCACCATCGCGAAACGGTAGGTCAATGATTCTGCCCGCAATTTCGCTTGATAGGGTCACATCCGCATCGCCCTGAATTAAAGCGCGAGCCTCAAATGCGGTGTCTGCTGGCGCGTGGTCATAGGCGTCGCTCTGTGTGCCTACAAGCGTTGGACCGGCCGCGTGTGCAACGGGCGGCAGGGCGATACCAATCTGCACGACACTGAATAAGGTGCAGAGGGTGATAAAGGCAGTGGTTTTGAACATGCTCACCGTCCGGCCGTTTAGCAACGCGCCAAACGGCTGTTTACACGGGTGGGGTTGCTGGTTCACACCGGCGGAACCTTGTCGCCAGCCGCAGGGTCTGGAGCGACGAGTAGGGATTTGAGCCAGCCCAAGAGACCGCCTGATGCGTTTTCCTGCGGCGCGGGCGTTTCGACTTCGGGCACAGGCGATGCTTCTGCTGCGGTCTTGGTCGCGGGTGACGGATCGGCGGCGCCCGCTTTAGGNAGGTCAGCTGGATCAGGCATGTCGAACTTGCCAGTGAACCATTTTTGGTTTTCGGCTTTCAGAGCCGCGCTGATGGAGGCCAGGTCGTGTCCCTTAACCGTTTCGGGTAGAGGGTCGGCACCTACGGAAACGAAGATCCTGCCGACGGCGTTGCGCACNCGGGCAAGCGCCAAATCACGGCGCAGTTCGGCCAGCAGAGATTGCAGTTCGGCGCGGATCGATGCNCGTTCACCGCCGCTACCGGCGCTGACGTTGGCGAGAACTTTCGATAAGATATCGCGTTCAATTTGGTTGATTTCATCGGATGTTTCGAATTCAGCCAAGGCTTGAGTGTAGCCAGCGACNGAGACATGAACTTGGCTCATCACAGCCATGCTCAAAGCAAGGCGGCGTGTGTTGACCACGTTGGTACGTGCTTCGGCCAAATCGATGCGTTGCGGGCCGGTGAAGACGTTTACCAAGTTTGCGGTGATGGAACTGCCCCAAGAGAACCACGTTTGCTCCCAAGCATAAGAGTTGCTGTCTGCATTCCAGGCCGTATTCAGTTCTAAACCCGGCACCATGTTGAGGTAAGCCAGCTTCACATCGTTGTGTGAAATGCGGTCCTGATACGTTTCTTCGCGCAATTCAGGGCGGTGAACAAGGGCAAGGCGTTCAAGACGATCAATATCAAGCTTAAAGTCGGGGGCATCGGACGGTAAACCGTTTGAGGCGATACTGTACTTCACACCTGGCTTTAAGTTCATCAGTGCGGCCAAACGTGTTTTCGCCGCGTTCAATTCACGATGCAAGATTTTCAACTGGCGCAGCGTATCGAGCAATTCGCGGCGGTAACGCAATGCGGCAAGCGGTTCTTCGGCGCCGCCATTTTGGGCCTTGCGGGCATTGTCCAGTGCGGTGTTCACCCGAATCGATAACGGTGCAATTTTCGCCAGCAGACGATCTGCGGATAGGGCGCTCCAAAAAGCGCTGCGGACGTCTTGGATGATGTTGTGTACGACTTTGCGGCGGCGCTCTTCCGTGATCAAAAGCCGATCAGCTTGTTGGTTGGCGCGCACCCAGCTCATACCCAAATCGAGCACATTCCACGTCAGCGACAAATCGAAGGTTTTTTGGTCGCGGTCGGTAGACGAGGAACTCTCCAGGGATTCCGTGTTGTTGGTGAGCGAATTGCTGTTTGATCCAGCAAAGTTGTTGCGTCCTGAATATCCTGCGGTTGCGGTCAAGTTCGGCAACATGCTGAGATTGGCCGACGTCAATTGATGGCTGGCTAGCGCATTTTCCATCACTTTGAGGCGGTGGTCCAAGTTGTACTTGATCGCCCGAGCCATGGCTTCTTCAAGAGTGACCGCGCCGGTGACCGGTTCTTGGTCGGCAAACAGGGAGCTCACATCTTTATTCACCCGCTCGGCATGTTCGGCAAGGGTCAAGGGTTCGGGGGTGACAGAACACCCGGTCAGTACCAATGCAGCGCCCAACACAACAACCGGGAGCTTGGTCGTTGAGAGAAGTCGATTGCGCACGGTCTCAGTACGCTGCCCGTGTAAATATTGATGTGTCATGTATGACCTTAAAAGAACCAGACCTTGGTTACAAACGCCCCAACCACTTATCGCATTGTCGCACCCTTTTTTAAAGAGTAAATTCAATTGCAACCCCCTTATGGTTGACGCATCCTTAAGCTTGTTTGGAGGTCACGCCAGTGAGCGCGCCCCACTCCAGCGGTTTAAACTGCCGGAGCCTCTTTCGCCTGTTCTACAGCCGCAGCTAAGAGGCTCATATCCGTTGCAAATCCGTCGGCGGCTTGGGCCAGCTGATCGCTAAATCCGGCCCGCCCTGTTGGACGNAGATCTGCACCTGGGCCGGGCAGACCTGGTTGCCCCGGTGCGCCCGGTCCGCCTTGACCGTTTTGCTCACCTTGCCCATTGCCCTGGCCTTCGTTGAAAAAGCCGTTTCCATTGGCATCACCAAAACCCTGTCCGGGACCGCCTACGCCGCCGAAACCACCAATTCCGTTCATGACACTGTTGCCAGCCAGGGCGCTAAAACCGCCCGCGCCACCCGCTGGGCCTGCGGTGCCTGCATCGCCACTGCGGGTGGTTGTGTCCGTCCGGCCCGCACCATAGAAGCTGTCGATCAAGTTGGAATGTCCGCCCACGGAGTTGCCGACAATGGACAACACATCAACGCCGCCGGGATCCGAAATCGAGGCGTCGTTAATGTAGGTGCCTTCATTACCTATAACATTTTCGCTAGGGCCGCTTGGCCGGCCAGGGTTTGGCGGGCCAGGGATGGGATTTACGAGTGGCGGTGTGGTGTTGTCGCCAGGGCCCCCACTCACGCCATCACCGGACGGCGGTGGGCTGGGGGTGCCGCCACTTGGCGGTTGCTGGCCGGTGTTCAGGCCGGTGCTTGTGCTCACCGTCGGTGGTGCGGACGTGTTGCTTACCGTGACGCCGTTTGTCGCATCGGCGATGTTGACAGTTGCTGCCGCAGCCGCCATCCAGTTGTCAGCACCTGCGAAGTTGTAGGTCGTCGAATCGTTTGCCACCGTTCCATCTTTATCCAGCAACGCCAANACTTCTGTTNTGTCCGTTCCTGATAGGGTGAAGCTGTAACTGGTGGCTGAAGTGACTTCTACGTCGGTTGCTGTCGTCAGCGTGTAGGTTGCACCGGCTTTGCCGGTAAATGTCAGCGTGGATAGATCGACGTCGTTGGCCGCGCCTAATTTGCTCACGAACCCGGTTCCCGTCACGGTCACCACGCCTGAGGTGCCATCGAAGGCCGCCGATGTGATGGTCGGTGCGGCATAATTTCCGGCGGTCACCGCGTTGGTGGCGTCGGCTACGTTTACGCTGGCTGCTGCAGCCGTCATCCAGTTGTCGGCTGCGGCGATGTTGTAGACTGTTGTGCCATCGGACTGGGTGCCGTCTTTGTTCAGCAGCCCGGCGACGGACAATCTGTCCGCACCGGAAAGCGTGATGGTGAACGATGTCGGCGATGTTACCTCAATATCCGTTGCGCTGGTCAGCGTATAGGTCGCGCCACCTTCGCCGGTAAAGGTAAAGGTCGACACGTCCACATCGTTCGCCGCGCCGAGCTTTGACACGAAGTTGCTACCGGTTACGGTGAGGATGCCGGTGCTGATGTCGTAAGCGGTCGATGTGATGGATGGTGCGGTGTTGTTGCTGACGGTCACGGCGTTGGCTGTGGCGTCCGCGATGTCAACACTGGCGGGACCGGCGGCCATCCAGTTGTCGGCTGCAGCCAGATTGTAAGTGGTTGCGCCATCGGATGTGGTGCCATTTTTGTTTAAAAGCCCTTCTACGGCCAACATATCTGTGCCGCTGAGCGTTACCGTGAACGACGTCGCCGATGTGATTTCGACATCGGTTGCGCTGGTCAAGGTGTAGGTTCCACCGCCTTCGCCTGTGAATGTTAGCAGCGAAATATCGACGTCATTGGTCGCACCGGATTTCGAAACAAAGTTTGTGCCGGTGACCACCAGTTGGTTGGTGTTGGCATCATACGTCGCTGACGTGATGGTCGGCGCTGCGTAGTTGCTGACGGTAACCGCGTTACCTGTGGCATCGACCACATTAACCGCGGCATCCGCGCCACGCGCCCAGTCTTCGGCCGCAGCAAGGTTGTAGGTTGTCGCGCCATCGGACGTCGTGCCGTTTTTGTTCAGCAATCCGTTGACGGCCAGCTTGTCGGCCCCTGACAGCGTGATGGTGAACGACGTGCCCGACGTGATCTCAATATCGGTGGCGCTGGTCAGGGTGTAGGTCGAACCGCCTTCGCCGGTGAAGGTGAATTTGGACACGTCGATGTCGTTCGCGCCCCCGGTGGCGTTGGTGAAGCCAGCGCCGGTCACCACCAGTGCGCCGGTGGTGGCGTCGTACGTGCTTGAGGTGATCGCCGGTGTGGCCACATTGCTGACCGTAACCCCGTTGCCTGTGGCGTCAACCACGTTGACGGCGGCATCCGCACCCGCCGCCCAGTCTTCAGCGGCGTTGAGGTTGTAGGTGGTGGTGGACGTCGCCGACGTGCCATTTTTGTTCATGATCAGGTTGAGCGCAGCTTTATCCGTTGCGCTGAGCGTCACGGTGAATGCAGTGCCCGACGTGACCTCAACGTTGGAGCTGTCGGTCAACGTATAGGTCGCGCCGCCTTCGCCGGTGAAGGTGAACTTGTTGGCGACGATGTCGTTGGTCGCGCCGGATTTGGACAAGAATCCAGTGCCCGTCACCACCAACGATCCGGTCGAGGCATCGTAAGTGGATGAGGCGATGGTCGGCACCGCGACGTTGGAAACGGTCACGCCATTACCGGTGGCATCGACGACGTTGACCGCCGCGTCGGCACCTCTGGCCCAATCTTCAGCGGCGTTGAGGTTGTAGGCGACGGTATCGGTAGACGACGTGCTGTTTTTGTTCATGATCAGGTTGAGGCCGGCCTTGTCAGCCGCACTGAGCGTCAGCGTAAACGTGGTGCCGGACGTGATCTCAACATCCGTAGCGCTGGTCAGCGTATAGGTGGTGCCCGCACCGGTGAAGGTGAACTTGGACACATCGATGTCGTTAGTCGCGCCAGAGAACTTGGTGAAGCCGGTGCCAGTGACCACCAAGGTTCCGGTGTTGGCATCATAGGTGGATGACGTGATGGACGGAACTGCGACGCTGCTGACCGTTACGCCGTTGCCGGTGGCGTCGGAGGTGTCGCCAGCCGTGACATTGGTGTTCCAGTTATCGGCGGCGGCGACGTTATAGGTGGTGGTGCCCGTCGATGAGGTGCCGTCTTTGTTCATGATCTGATTAAGCGCGGCTTTGTCGGTGGCGCTCAAGGTCAAGGTGAATGAGGATACATTGGTGCGTTCGACGTCGGCGGTGTCGGTCAGGGTGTAGGTGGCCCCACCTTCGCCGGTCAGCGTCAGCATCGATGCATCGATGTCTGCGCCACCGCCGTTGGCTTGGATGTTGGTGCCGGTGACCACCAATGATCCCGTAGATGCATTGTAGGTGGCCGACGTGAGTTTCGGGTTGATGGAAACCGTCACAGCGTTGGTGGCGTCGGCGATATTCGTTGCCGCATCCGCGCCGGTCAGCCAGTTGTCCGCACCCGCGATGTTGTAGGTCGAACCGCCGGATGATGAGGTGCCGATCTGATCAAGCAGCGCATCGACATTGGTTTTGTCCGCGCCGGACAAGGTGAAGCTGAACGCCGTCGCCGAGGTGATTTCGATATCGGTCGCAGACGTCACGGTATAGGTCGCGTTGCCGGTGCCGCCAGTGAACGTCAGAGTCGAAATATCGATATCGTTGGCCGCGCCGACTTTCTTGAACAGGTTGGCGCCCGTCACGGAGACGGTGCCTGTGTCGGAATCGTAAGTCGCTGACGTGATGGTCGGCGTCGCGACGTTGGAAACGGTGACGCCGTTTCCGGTGGCGTCGGCAATGCTCAACGCGGCGGGCGTTCCAGCCATCCAATTGTCGGCGGCGGCGAGGTTATAGGTGGTCCCGCCGCTGGACGTCAGTACGTTTTTGTTGAGCAAGCCGTCGATGTTCAGTTTGTCGGTGGCCGACAAGGTCAGCGTGAACGCGGTCGCCGACGTCACCTCCACATTGGCGGTGTCGGTTAGAGTGTAACTTCCGCCTTCGCCGGTGAGAGTCAGCAAATTGGCTGTGATGTCGTTAGTGGCCCCCGATGCGTTGACGAAATTGGTGCCGGTCACCACCAGCGCACCGGTGGCAACGTCATAGGTGGCCGAGGTGACGGTCGGCGCGGCGAAATTGCTCACCGTAATGCCGTTGCCGGTTGCATCGACCACGTTAACGGCCGCGTCTGCGCCCACAGCCCAATCTTCGGCGGCGTTGAGGTTATAGGTGGTGCCGCTGTTCGCGGTGGCGCCGTCCTTGTTCAGTAACGCTTCGACATTGGTCAAATCCGCACCCGCAAGGGTCACACTGAAGGTCGTGCCGTTGGTGATTTCCACGTCCGACGCACTGGTCAGCGCATAGGTCGCGCCGCCTTCACCGGTGAAGGTCAGTTTGGAGATATCGATGTCGTTGGTCGCGCCATCTCTTTTCAAGAACCCGGTGCCGGTCACGGTCAGCACGTTGCTGTTGTAATCATAAGCCGCAGACGTGATCGTCGGTACAGGCACATTGCTGACGTCGATGCCGTTGCTGGTCAGGTCGGCGATGGTGACGGATGTCGCCGCGCCACGGGCCCAATCCTCGGCAGCGGCCAAGTTGTAAGCAGCGTTGTTGGTGGAAAACCCGCCGTCTTTGTTCATGATCGTGTTGAGCGCGGCTTTGTCGGTGGCGTTAAGGGTCACCGAAAATGAGGTGCTGTCGGTGACTTCCGGACCCGTCGCGCTGGTCAGGGTGTAGGTGGTGCCCGCGCCGGTGAAGGTCAGCTTGGTCAGGTCGATATCGTTGGTCGCGCCAGCAAATGTGGTGAAGCCAGTACCGGTGACCACCAGCGCGCCGGTCGACGCGTTGTAGGTTGCAGAGGTGATCGCCGGCGTGGGGACGACGCTGACGGTGAGGCCGTTACCCGTGAGGTCGGCGACGGTGACGGATGCCGCCGCGCCTTTGGCCCAATCCTCGGCGGCGGCCAAGTTGTACGCGGTGCCGTTGGTGGATGCGGTGCCAGCGCTGTTCGTGATCAAGTTGAGCGCGGCTTTGTCGGTGGCGTTGAGGGTCACCGAAAACGAGGTGCCGTCGGTGATTTCCGCACCCGCAGTGCTGGTCAGGGTGTAGGTGGTGCCCGCGCCGGTGAAGGTCAGCTTGGTCAGATCGATGTCGCTGGCTGCGGATTTGGTGAAGTTCGTACCCGTAACAACCAATGCGCCGGTGCTCACGTTATAGGTCGCCGAGGTAATGGTCGGTGCAGGCACGCTGGATACGGTGACAGCGTTGCCGGTCAAATCTGCAACGTTAACCGCAGCGTCTGCGCCTTTAGCCCAGTCTTCCGCACCGGCGATGTTGTAGGTGGTGGCCGATGTGGACGCCGTGCCGTCTTTATTCATGATCTGGTTGAGTGCGGCCTTGTCGGCGGCGTTCAATGTCACGGTGAATGATGTTCCGTCGGTGATTTCCACATCCGTCGCACTGGTCAGCGTATAGGTCGCGCCGCCTTCGCCCGCAAAGGTCAGCTTGGACACATCAATATCGTTGGTCGCGCCGGTGAATTTGGTGAGACCCGTGCCGGTGACTGTCAACGCGCCGGTCGTGGCGTTGTAGGCCGCCGACGTGATGGTCGGTGCGGACACGTTGCTGACGGTGACGCCGTTGACACCCGTGTCGGCGATGGCGGCCTGGGCGGCGATGAAGCCCGCCGCACCATCGACGTCATAGGTGGTCGCCGACGTGGACGCGGTGCCATTTTTGTTCATGATTTGGTTGAGCGCAGCTTTGTCGGTGGCGCTGAGCACCAAGGTGAAGCCGGTCGCCGAAGAAATTTCCACGTTCGCCGTATCGGTTAGGGTGTACGTCTGCCCGCCTTCACCCGTGAGGGTGATTTTGTTGGCGACGACGTCGTTCGCGGCCCCGCCGGTGGCGGTGAGGTTGGTGCCGGTGACCGCCAAATTGCCGTTGGATGTATCGTAAGTCGCCGACGTGATGGTCGCATCGGAGGACGGTGCGGTGGCAAGGGTGGTGGTGAAGCTTTGGAACTCAAAGTCGCCACTACCAACGCTACCGACGTCAGCTTCGGAATAAAAAATCTTGAACGATGTTAGGTTTACACCGGAGAAATTGGTCATGTCGGCACCGCTGAAGGTGAACACGTCTTGGACGCCATCGGTGCCATTTTTAGTGGTGGACAAAATCGTACCGCCGCCGGAGACATAGCCTTTGATGTAAACAGTGTCGAAATTACTCGTCGCGTAATAATCTCGGGCAACCACGGTGGTGAGTTGGAACGTGGCCACATTGGTGCCATCGGCGGTTACGGTCCAGGTTCCGATTGCGTTTTGACCGCCGGTGGCAAAATAGGAGCCTGACGCGGAAAGTTTCGGATCCACAGCCGTGCCGACAATGGTATCGCTGCCAGTGGCAGTGAAATAATTATGGGTGAGTGAATTTCCCGCATCCGTCCACCCCCCTGCAGCCGTCATGGCAAATGTGGTGTTGTCAGCTGGAAGGGCCAACACGCCGGTAAAATCGGCCATGGCCCTGTCGCTGAACGGCAAGTCGGCTTCGATGGAACCGGTGATGACTTCCAGATCCCAATCGCCGCCGAGGTCCGCCGCGCCGGTCAAATCGTCGGACGCGGCAACATCCGCGCCGGTCTGAGTGGCAAGTTCATCGACAAAGGCTTGGCCGGTGCCGGTGCCGACTTCGCAGCCGTACAAAAGCAAGTCACCGTCCGCCGTCAATGCGGCACCCAAGGCGCTCAATGCATCGCCGTAATTGGTTAAGGATTCAGACGTCAAAAGGGTGGTGCCCAACTGTACCTGTCCTTCGCCGCCGTGGGACACCACATGGATCGCGTCATAAGTTGTCCCGCCCGCCGCTAGGGCGTCGGCCAAAACTTGCAAACCGTTTTGATCCGCGCCGATTTTCAGCACCTCGGCCCCCGGGGCGAGGCCTTCGATCAATGTGGAATAGCCCGCGACCGAAGTATCGACCACGACCAAAGTGTTTGTGGCGGTTTGCGCGTCAGCCGTTGGGGCGGTGGCGTCCGATGTTGCGGCGTCCGCCAAGCTGTCGGCGGCTGTTTGTTGTGCGATGTCCACAGCCGTTGCGGCACCGGCGGCGTCGAACATGAAGCGGGGCTCCAGCGCCAAGGCCATGGGCTGGGCCATGTGAGGGGTGGGCATGGATTGGGATGTGGAAGCGGCGTTTGTGGCGTTTCGTTTGCGCTCACCAATTTTATCGCGCTTTCCAAAAACACCCATGTACTTCATCCTTCTTTCGCGGAGACGTTAACGGGGGTCGGGGCGATGACGCGGGCTTGTGTTCCCACCACATCGTGCCAAAAATCCATGCCCTGATATTTGGCGAACAGGTCGGGTGGTAAAATCGTGCGGCGCGGCTCAAATTCCACTTTGGGGCGGACCTTATGCATGCCCGCCAAGCCCAAAGCCGCATCGAATTCAGGTGCGTCGAATTGAACGTTTTCGACGTCATGGCCATTCCATCTGGGTTCGCCGATGAACTCGTAGATCAGTTTCAAAACATCGAGTGGTCGGCGCGCCAACAGATCGTAATCCACCACCATCAGGTTGGCGGACTGTTCACTATAAAAAGCCTCTTTCAACGCGGCCCACGGAAAGCCCACCAGACGGTCTTGGCGCATCAGGGCTTCCACGCGGCTGTAAACGGTGGCCCGTTCGTCCCCGGAAAAAATTGGTGAGTGTTGGAAGGGGCTTTTGCGGATGATGCGTTCCAGGCTGTCGAGCACCCACGGCACGTCGCGCACGCAAGCGATGACCTTGGCGTCGGGGAACAACTCCGCCGTCAGCGACATCTTCGAACACCAGCTGCGGCTGGTGTCGAACACCACTTCGCGGTCCGTCAAGGTGGAGAAGTACGCATCAGCAATGGCGCGCAAAATAACCGGTTTTTGGTCTTCTTTGATATGGTGCGAAGCCTCGGTCCCGGCTCCCAGCATTTGCAGGTTGGCTTGCAACACGGAGGCTAATGGCGTCGAAATATCGGCATGAAAGCGGGGGTTTTGGCGCAAAAGGGCTGACAGGAGCGTCGAACCCGAACGCGGCAGACCGGAAATGAAGTGCATCGTTTGTGTCACAGCGATGGCCCCGCTACCGCGCGTGCCGCCGTCTCACGTATCGTTATACGCGGCAATAGGCAACCACCAGCGTTCGTATATTTTCCAACACGAACATCGCGGCGACTCCAATGGAGCGCGCAGGGATTAAAAGAGGAATTCAACCAAAACACACCNCCGCCCCTTATTTATACAACCGAAACGCAGGGTTTGTAGTCTAGAGCCATACACTATCGCCCCGATTGCCGTCAATATTATAGAGTAAACATTCTCTTTGCATCTTTTTGTTGCACAATCTGAAGTCGATGAGGAGCGAGCCTATCTGTGCGTTGAAGTGCTATGAGAGTG
>JGI24724J26744_10002315_pt1 | contig 12700 bp, 13 predicted proteins | sample Cruoilmetagenom7_FD_26744 | JGI IMG/M metagenome (IMG submission 26744)
GTTAAGTGCCAAGCACCACGCTGTTTCGCGGCCTCAAGGTCGGGCGAGTGGGTCCCGTAAAGGTTGGTAAAAATGCGGTCTTTATCTTGAAGCATTGTCTCGCTCCTGAATCTTTTTGACGCGAAGAACAGCCGGGATCATGATGAGGACACCACCAACAATCACAGCACCAATGAGCCAGATTGGATTCTTGGTCACATAAAATTGGTAAGCGCCGCCAGCTAGGATGGGGAGCTCAGCCAGTGTTGCCATCATGAAGATTTTGCCGGGATCTTCTTTCTTCTCAAAGCTCATCAGGTATCANCCTCATCTTTGGAAGACTCGACTTCACCCGCATCAACACGCTTTGAAAAGTCGGTCTCGTCGCCAGAGGCGAGGGTGACGGCCTGACTGATCCAGTCNTCACGCTCAATCCGGCCGGGGAATGACATGCTGTCTTCGATCCAGTCGATATTTTCGGGNGTCCAGGTTGCGATCTGATCGAACTTGAANATGCCAAGCGCGTTCAGCGCCTTTTCATTCACCGGACCNATGCCCTTGATCCGCTTNAGGTCATCCTCTTCGCCGGCCTGCACCGTGATCGCGGCGGGTTTTTCGCCTGCCGCGGCCGTCGGCTCATCTTTTTTGATTAGCGTCTTTTTCGCCGGGGCGGGCTTTTTGGGGGCATCGCCCGCCGGAGCAGCGGCCGCATTGGGCAGCGCCTTGATCGCATTGCGCGAGCCGTCGAACAGGTCTGTCGATGTCAGGCTGGTCAAACCGCCTTGCGGGCCTGATAGTTGGCGGTCCACGAAAGTGCCCGGCTTAACCTCAACCCCGTTTTGCAGCTTGCCAAGAATGTCAGCAAACTTTTCCGGCGTCAGGTCTTCATAATAATAGTCATTGATCTGAACCATTGGGGCGTTGACGCAGGCGCCGAGGCATTCAACCTCTTCCCAACTTAGGCGACCATCATCGGTGACACTCATCTTGTCGCCAATTTTTGACTGGCAAACGTCTTTAAGATCATTCGCCCCGCGCAACATGCATGGCGTTGTTCCGCAAAGCTGGATGTGATGTTTGCCGACAGGCTGCATCCGGAACATCGTGTAGAACGTCGCGACCTCGTAAACGCGGATGTAAGGCATTTCGAGCCGATCTGCGACTTCGCGCATGGCCGGCTCAGAGAGCCAACCCGCATTGTCCTTCTGTGCCAGCCACAAAAGCGGGATGACCGCCGAACGTTTCTTGTCTTCAGGGTATTTTGCCAACCAGAACGCAATCGTTGGTTCTGTTTCTGGCTTGAATGCGAATGTGTCGCCGCCAGCCTCAAGGTCAAATCTACGTACGGCCATTACGCCTTCGCCTCTGGCAGGACTACGCGGCCCGCCTCATCAAATGTCCAATACGGGTTGAATGCCACTTCCCAAGAATTCCCCTCAGGATCAGCGAAATAACCCGAATAACCACCCCAGAACGACTCGTGCGCTTTGGTCGTGATGTTCACGCCCGCCGCCTCTAGCCGTCCAAAAATCTCGTCAACCTCTTCCTTAGACCGTGCATTATAGGCCAACGCCACATTGCGAAAGCCCTCCGCAGGTTTCGCATCCATACCCGCATCCTCGGCCAGCTTGTCAGCCTCCCAAAGACCAAAGATAAACCCGCCCATTTCGAACATGGTCATGCCTTTTTCAAACACGAGCTTCAGGCCAATCGTGTCGCGGTAAAACGCCGTCATGGCCGCGCGATCACGCACACCAATGGTGATGATGGACAGGCGAGATTCAGGAAAAACGCTCATTATCGGTCCACCTCGCCAAAAACAATATCCAGAGACCCGAGAATGGTCGATGCGTCGGCCAGTTGGTGGCCCCGGCAAAGGTGATCCATCGCCGCAAGGTGTGCAAAGCTCGGCGCGCGCAGTTTTACGCGGTATGGACGGTTGGTGCCATCAGCAACCAGATAGACGCCAAACTCACCCGCTGGCGCTCAACTGCGGCATAGACCTCACCAGCCGGCACGTGAAACCCTTCAGTGTAGAGTTTAAAATGGTGGATCAGAGCTTCCATACTGTTCTTCATCTCGCCGCGACGTGGCGGGGTAACTTTCGTTCCTTCCGCCATGACCGGGCCTTTGGGCATGTTTTCAATGCACCATTTCATAATCTCATTGGAGACCTGCATCTCTTCCATACGGCAGACATAGCGGTCGTAATTGTCACCATTCTTACCAATGATTACCGGGAAAACGTTTTGAGGAATCTCACTGTAGATTTCGTAAGGCTGCGAGCGGCGAAGATCCCATGGCAGGCCGGAGCCGCGCGCCATCACGCCAGAAAAGCCATACTCCATCACCGTTTTTTCAGTCACCACGCCAATATTGACATTGCGCTGTTTGAAAATGCGGTTTTCGGTAACAAGCCCCTCGAAATTCTCCATCGCCTTGGGGAATTGCTCACAGAACGCCATGATGTCATCGATCAGGTCTTGGGAGATATCCTGATGCACACCGCCCGGGCGGAAATAGGCTGCATGCAGGCGCGAACCGCTGGCACGTTCATAGAAGCCCATCAGAATTTCGCGTTGCTCAAACGCCCAGGTAATTGGCGTCAGGGCACCAGCATCCATGACAAATGTGCCGACATTCAACAGGTGCTCCAAAATCCGGCCAATCTCACAATATAGAACGCGGATAAAGCTGGCGCGGCGCGGCACCTCAAGGCCCAGCATTTTTTCAATCGCCAAGCACCAAGCGTGCTCCTGGTTCATCGGCGCGGAATAATGCAGGCGGTCAAAATATGGCAGCCCTTGAAGATAGGTCTTGTACTCAAGCAGCTTCTCGGTCCCGCGGTGCAGCAGGCCAATATGGCTATCGATCCGCGTGACCAATTCGCCATCAAGGTCCATCACCATGCGCAGCACGCCGTGCGCCGCAGGATGTTGTGGGCCAAATTCAGCGTAAATTTGCGATCCTGTTCAGGCAGGAGCTTCATATCATCAGCCATCTACGCGCCCTCACCCTCGGCTTCTGCGGCTTTTTCATCGCCCGGAAGCTCTGACGTCATTCCCTCCCACGGGGAGAGGAAGTCGAAATTGCGATACTCCTGGGTCAGCTCCACCGGTTCGTGGACGACGCGTTTTTCAAGGTCATCATAGCGCACTTCGGTATAGCCGGTCAGCGGGAAATCCTTGCGTAGAGGATGCCCCTCAAACCCGTAATCGGTGAGAATGCGGCGCATATCGGGATGTCCGGAAAACCGCATCCCGTACATATCAAACGCCTCACGCTCAAACCAGTTGGCACCCGGGTGAAGGCCTGTGAGGGTTGGTACGGCGCTATCTTCGTCGGTTTTGATTTTGACCCGGATACGGTGGTTCATGCGCATCGACAGGAAATGGTAGACGACGTCGAAACGCTGTCCACGCTCAGGATAGTCAACGCCGCAAACATCAATCAATTGCTCGAAATTGCACAACGCATCACGCTTCAAAAACTCAGCAAGCGACACGATCGCGTCGCGTTCGGCATAAAGGGTCAGCTCACCAAAATTTATCTCGAACTTGCGAACGGCATCGGGCATTTTGAGCGCGATATGCTCACCCAATTCCTGTAGCGCTTCGGTCTGTTCACTCATCTCAGATCTCCCTAGCGCTCAATCGAGCCTTCACGGCGGATTTTCTTCTGCAATTGCAAGAAACCGTAGACCAAAGCTTCGGCGGTTGGGGGGCAGCCGGGAATATAGATGTCGACCGGAACGATGCGGTCACAGCCACGCACGACACTGTAACTATAATGGTAATAGCCGCCGCCATTGGCGCATGAGCCCATAGAGATCACGTAACGCGGCTCAGGCATCTGATCGTAGACTTTGCGCAACGCCGGAGCCATTTTATTGGTCAGCGTTCCAGCTACAATCATCACATCCGATTGACGTGGAGACCCGCGCGGCGCCATGCCAAAGCGTTCCAGATCGTAACGTGGATTGCCCGCTTGCATCATCTCAATCGCGCAACAAGCCAACCCGAACGTCATCCACATCAGTGAGCCAGTACGAGCCCAAGCGATCAGGTCATCTGCGGCGGCGGTGAAGTAGCCTTTGTCGGCAAGATGATCCGACAGCCCAGCATAGAACGGGTCATCGGCGCGTACATTATGCCCGCCTTCAACGCCGGAACGGCCAGCGCCAAGCGCATAGGGTTTAAAATCGTCAGCCATGGTCGCTGCCCTCTACTGCCACTCAAGCGCGCCGCGGCGCCACTCGTAAATAAAGCCAATTGTCAGCACAGCGAGGAACAGGACCATTGACCAAAATCCAAACACGCCAATCGTTCCCAGACTAACTGCCCACGGAAACAGGAACGCGACCTCAAGATCGAAAATGATGAACAAGATCGCGACAAGATAGAAGCGTACATCAAACTTCATCCGCGCGTCATCGAACGCATTGAAACCGCACTCATAGGCCGAGTTTTTTTCCGGATCCGGATTGTGCGGCGCCAGTATGGCCGACCCCAGAATGAAGACGAGTGAAATGATCGTGCCCACGCCGAGAAACAGGATAACCGGCAAATAATCGAGGGCTAAGCGTTCAACATCGGTCATGTAAATCATGCCTCCCGGCGGCCATATGAATTCACAGCGTGCGATAGGATGGTTTTTCACTCAGCGCAAGCCAATCAGAGCGCCTCACCCTAGCCTTTCTCTGTCCGAATTTCCCCCTTCTTTTCTGCGACGAGGCGTCACGCCTGTGCGACTGGTTCGCAACTACTGTTCGGGTCGTTTTCGCAAGCGGAATGCAGCGATTAAGCCGGTGCATCCCAATCGACAATGGTCATGCCTATTTTGNCCGCTTCCGCTTGCAGCTTTGGCGACGGGTTCACCGCGATCCCCGTATCAGCCCACAGCAATACAGGAAGGTCCGAAACGTGATCAGAATAGAATGTAACCGGACGCGGGAAATCATGCGCGGCGTCCTCGGCCTCCACACGTTTCAGTTTTTCAACGTCATAGCAATTTTCACCCGAAAGCTTGCCGGTCAGATGACCAGATTCGCTCCATTCCAGCCGCGTTGCGATGACCAGATCAATGCCCAGTTCTTTGGCGATCGGAATAGCGGTCAGTTCCGCCGATGCGGTGGCGAGAACAAGTTTCACGCCATCCGATTTCAATTTCTCAAGCACGCNTGTGACCTGAGTACGGAGCCCGGCTNGCACTTCATCGCTNGCGAACGCGGCGGCGGCGGCTTCCAAATGGTCTCGGCTGGCCCAGCGCAGGGTCGAAAGGCCGTACTCTTTGACGGCGCGGCGTGAACCAAGGCCGAGTTTGTAAGCCAAGGCTAACCCGCCCATGACGACGACTTGCAGCCAAAAAACGGGCCGGCGGCCATTTACCCGCAACACAAATCGCGACCAGGTTCCGCGGCGTGTAAGGGTCAAGTCGAGGTCGAATATCGCTGTGCCGGACATGTGATTCCTATCCTGTGTCGCGCGTCATTAGGCCAATCATCTGCGTGCCTATCAAGGCGTCAGTCGCNAATGTCTACGAAAATCCGCATGTTGCATCAGTGTGCACGCGCAAAATGGGAAAGCTGTCGGCCGGCGAAACACCGCTCGACCTTAACGCGTTTTTCAGCAGGATGGCTGATATGAAAACGTTTATAAATCTCGCTGTTGGCGACCTGTCACGATCCCGATCATTCTTTACCGCGTTGGGGTTTCAGTTCGACGATAATTTCAAAGACCCCGCGGCGATCATCATGAAGATCGGTCCCGGCTGCAATGCCATTCTGGTCGCGAACGAGCGGTTCACGTCGCTGACGCCCAAGGCAATTGCTGATGCCAGCCAAACCAGCGAAGTTCTACTGGGGCTGCAGCTTGATAGCCGCGAAGCGGTTGATGAGATGATGGACAAGGCGCTCGCGCAGGGCGCAAGTGTGGCACGTGAAGCCGCCGATCACGGCTATATGTATGACCGCGCATTTTCAGATCTGGATGGGCATATATGGGAGCCATTTTGGATGCAGGCCCCAAAGGCGGGTTCAGATTAGACCGCTAAAGCCGTAACAGACTGGCCAGATTGTTCTTCTGCATGTCGCTTGATCCGCCAACAATCGGCATGCCCAGCAAATCCCTGACGCAGCGCTCAATATCGTACGCATCAGACAGGCCATAGGCGCCGATGACCTGCTGACAAGCTATACCGATCTCAACCCCAATATCGGCGCAAAACAGTTTCGCCATCGCGGTTTCGACAGAGCAAGCCTGCCCGTCATTGGCCAACCAGGCGCCGTGATATAACATGTGGCGACAGGCGGCCAACTTGGTTTTTGCCTCGGTCAATTTATGTCGAATAGCCTGATGCTTTGAGATCGGCTTGCCAAACTGTTGGCGTTCTTGAGCATAGGCCCATGCTTCGCTGACGGCGGCCCGCGCCACGCCATAGGTCACGGCGGTAATCTCAATCTTTTCGACATCAAGCGCGCGGCCAGTGAGCATTTGAAAGCCGCGGTTCCAATTCTGCTCGCCACCGACAATTGCCGACTTCGGAACGCGTACATCATCGAAGAATACATCCATCGATTCGGTGTAACGAAGGTTTGAATGCTGTAATGGCTGCATCGAAACGCCCGGCGCGTCGGTCGGAATCAGAAGAAACGTCAGATTGTTGCGCTTGGCTTCAATGTCGCCAGTTCGCACCAGGCAATAGACATATGACGCCCAGTCCGCGCCGGTGCACCAACGCTTTGCGCCGTTTATGACAATCTCATCCCCGTCCACTTCAGCGCGTGTTTCAACGCTGGTCAGGTCGCCGCCAACATTGGGCTCTGACAGTCCGTAGCAGAGGAACATTTCGCCACGCGCGATCTTTGGAAGAAGCGCCGCCTTTTGTTCCTCAGTTCCATTTTCGGAGATGTTCATACCGCCATAAAAGGCCGCGTGAATGAACGGTCCGGCCATACTCGTCCCGCCCTGACACAGCTCGTCAATCACCGCCGCCGCCGCGTAAATGTCTTGGCCCGCACCACCATACGCCTCTGGGATGGTCAGCCCGATCAGCCCCATATCGGCAATTTCTTTGAACAGTTCGCGATCCCATGTCGCGGCCCGGTCCCACTCTATGCGTTTTTCGCGCGGCATTTTTTCCGCAACGAAGCGCTGCAACTGGCGGCGTATCTGGACGATATGGTCGGGTTCATTGGCGAAATAGGTCATAAGGGCGTCTCGTTGTGGGCCTACTCGCCCGTCAGGTTTGGTTTTCGCTTTTCACGGAATGCGTCGACGGCTTCTTTGCGGTCCGCATGAATATTCGACACACTTTCCCAGCCGATGGCGGCGTCCATCATCTGCGCAGCGAGCGCACGCAGCGGAATATTGGCGACGGTTTTGGTCCAACGAACCGCCCAACGAGGATTGCCCTGCAATTTGGTCACGAGCTCGCCAACCTTCGCGTCGAGCTGATCGGCGGGAACGGCGTAATTAATCAAGCCAAGCTCTTTCGCCTCGCTGGCGGTTAGCATGTCGCCGGTCATCAGCAATTCCTTGGCCTTTGCGAAGCCAATAAGCTGTGGCCAGATCAATGCGCCGCCATCACCNGCAACAAGACCGACCTTAACATGCGGGTCCCCGATAAGCGCTTTCTCATCCGCAATGATGATGTCGCACAGCAAGGCAATCGTTGCGCCGAGCCCGGCGGCGGCACCGTTCAGACGGCAGATTATTGGCTTTTCCATTTCCAGAATGGAAGAAACGATCCGTTTCGCCTCCCAGGCGATGTCGCGAAACCGGGCCGGGTGCGCAATCTGCTCATCAAACCAGTCAAAATCGCCGCCCGCACAGAAGGCCCTGCCCTTTGCAGTGAGGATGATAATGTCGCTTTCGCTGTCGCGCTGTAAGTCAGCGAAGACACGCCCGAACTCTTCATGCATGGCGGCGTCGACACCATTGACCGGGTGGTCCGATGTGATTGAAGCGGTCAACACTTTGCCGTCTCTTTCAAAGACAAAACGGGTATAAGTTTCTCCGGCAATATCGAATGGTGTCGTCATTATTCGTCCCCCACTTTCACAACACGGCGGCCGAAGTTTTCTCCACGGAACAAGCCGCAAAAAGCCTCGGGCATTTTTTCAATCCCCTCAAACCGTTCTTCCTTCAGATGTAGTTTCCCGTCACCTATCAGGCCCGCCATTGCGTTCAGCGCGACCGGAAACTCACGGGCGAAATCAAACACCACCAGCCCCTGCATGTTCACGCGATGGGTGATGAACGGTTTCGTGTTGACGATCCCCGGTGTTTCTTCCGGTGTTAGATTATAGTCGGCCACCTGCCCCGACACGCATATGCGGCCATTCAGGCGCATCATCGGCAAGACNCGGTTGATCATCTCATTTCCAACATTATCGAATAACAGGTCGACGCCTTTTGGCATNGCTTCGCGGATGGCCNCATCCAGGTCAGGTGTCGTTTTGTAATTGATCGCGTGGTCGAAGCCCGCCTCATCGACCAACCATTTGCATTTGGTATCACTGCCCGCGACGCCGACAACCTGCTCGGCGCCTTCGGCCTTGGCAAGTTGACCGGCGGTCGCGCCAACGGGCCCCGCAGCCGATGTTACAAGGACCCGGTCACCTGGTTTGAAGGCAGCTGTTGACTTCAGACCAAACCACGCGGTCAGGCCCGGCACCCCGAGCACACCGATCCAAAGAGAAAGCGGCAGGTCAATGCCGGCAGGAACAGGGCCGATAAAGCCCTTCCCGCTTTGGATCGAATGGGTCCGCCAACCACCCGCAAAGAAGACTTTTTGCCCTTCAACATAATCGGCATGATTAGACGCCTCGACGACACCGACGCTGAACCCATCCACCGGTTTCCCCAATGGCAATGCGGCTGCATAACTATCCCCGCCTGACAGGCGTGACCGCGTGCCCGGATCAACGGAGTTAAAGACATGGCGCACCCGAAACTGCCCGTCGCCGGGGACGGGCATGTCGATCTCCTCAATGCCGAAGTCTTCAAGCCTTGGAGGGCCCGAGCAATAGTTTTTCAGAACAATCCTGCGCACGGAATCTATCATGCTAACTCCTTGTAAAAATCACCCGCCCCACCAATCAAAGCATCGCCGTGTCAGTGTCGACACCGAGGAATAGTCGGCCGGTCAAATCGAACACATCCGGTGCGACCATGATATGCTGAGTGGCGACGTTAATGTCACGGAAGTGCCGCTGGAGAGGAGACTTGAGGTAAACTGACGTGCCGCCGCCAACATCATACATCTTGTCGACAGCCGCAGCGCAGGTTCGAACCGTGTGAACCATGGCGAGCCGCAAGTCGCGGCGATGTTCGATCGACACTTCGTCACCGATCTCTGCCTGAGCCCAGGCTGTCGCAATCGTATCATAGAAGAACAGGCGCGCGGCACGCACAGCGCCCTCCGCTTCACCGACGGCGCGTTGGGTCGCCGACTTCAGGGCCAGCGAACGGCGAGCGCCATCCGGTGTCTTCGCCCCGGCAAAGCCGACAACATTATCGATGGCCGCCCGCGCAATGCCGAGCGCGACGGCGGCAATTCCAATCGCCAGAAAGCCGAACTTTGGGAAGCCATGCACAGGTTCGGTGCGGGTTCTGGGGGAGAAGAAATTATGGGTGAAATTCTCCGGCACAAACAGGCCTTTGACGGCGAAGTCTGTAGAGCCGGTACCACACAGCCCAGACACGTGCCACGTGTCGATGAATTCCACTTGCTCTCGCCGCATGGCAAAAGAGCGTTGATCAGGCATACCCGCAGCGTTTTTGATAAGCTGGCCGTCAGCCGCGGTAATAAATGCGCCACCGGTTAGCCAGTCGCTATTTTGAGTACCGGACCCCCATTGCCACTGCCCAGAGAGGCGGAATCCCTTCACGCCATCTTCGACAGCCGCAACCGCGCGGCCACGCGGGGCAAATACGCCCGCCGCTTTTGTATCGGGGGCGTTCAACATTATTTCGGCAGCACCGTGTTCAAAGCCAGACAGATGCACCATGGACGAGACGCCGATGAACAGGACCCAGGCCGCCGCAGCATCAGCACGTGCCAGATATTCGATCACTTCGGCGAATTCGCCAGCCGAATGCTCACCGCCGCCAAAGTCTCGAGGATTGCACATGCGGTACAGACCAGCCTCCGCCATCCGATCAACCAGATCTTGCGGATACTTTCGATCCTTCTCGGCTTCGTCGGCGCGGGCGGCAATCTCATCAAAAAATTTCGCCGCAATCGCCATTGGAGCGGTTTGGCTCGAGGCTGTACGTCCATTCGACATAGATTTGGTTCCCCAGTTTCCCATCGGCTCAGCCGCCAAGGTGTTATGAGCACGTCTGAGAACATGCGGGCTCACAAAGGACTGTGTCAATCGCTACCCCATGGGCAAGACTGAACGTGCGGTCGAAATACCAATATCAGATTTTCAATGCACGGCCGGGGCTGAGATGATTGACCGCCGACACGATGGCATCCGCATCGATCTGAAAATGCCGGTAAAGATCGGCAATCGTCCCGGTTTGGCCAAAATGCTCGACCCCCAAGGGAACCGTCTGATGCCCTTTGACGCTGCCGATCCACGAGACAGTTGCCGGATGGCCATCGGTGACCGTCACCAAAATGGCGTCGCGTGACACCGGCGCGAGTAGGCGTTCGATCTGGCTGATCGCCTCTGAATTCCCGCGGCCTCTCGCTCGCCGGGCAGCTGTCCATCCAGAATTGAGACGGTCAGCGCTGGTCACGGCCAGAACGCCGATATCGCGGCGGTCATTGCCGATACGCCCNGCCGCCTCAATTGCCTCGCCCGCAACCGCGCCTTGATAGGCNATAACGACCTCACAATTTGGTCCCGGCTCGCGTAGCCAATAGGCACCGTCGATAACACCGCGGACGAAATCTGAATCGTCGCGGGCGCGCAGACCCAACTGTTCCAATGGCCGGGTCGTCAGCCGCAAGTAGACCGAGCCGCCGGTTTCGTCGCGCAGCCATGTGCGCTCGTCCGGGTCGCCTTCGCCATCACGCTGCATATAGTCGAACGACCAGTCCATGATGATGGACAGCTCATCAAGATAGGCCGGTTCGAAGCTGACCAAGCCGTCCTGGCTCATGCCGATAAGCTGCGCCCCAATTGATTGGTGCGCGCCGCCTTCCGGGGCGAGAGTGACGCCCGACGGGGTGCCGACAAGCATGAAGCGTGCATCCTGATAACAGGCATAGTTAAGGGCATCGAGGCCACGCGCGACGAACGGGTCATAGACCGTGCCGATGGGCAAAAGGCGCTCACCAAACAATGTATGGGATAGGCCAGCGGCGCCGAGCAACAGCATCAAATTCATCTCAGCAATGCCGAGTTCGATATGCTGGCCGTCGGGTGAAAACAACCACTTCTGCGCGGTCGGAATACGCTCATCGCTGAACTTGTCAGCGCGGGCCTGACGCGCATAAAGGCTGCGGCGGTTAACCCACGGGCCGAGATTTGTCGAAACGGTCACATCCGGCGATGTGGTGACGATACGATCGGCAAGCGGCGAGTCAGTCTTGGCCAATGCATCAAGAATCTTCCCAAACCCGGCCTGCGTGGAGAGTGTTCGATCCTCAAGAAAGACCGGCCCTGGCGAATCGATCACCGGGGCGCTCAATCGGCGCGGGCCGGGCTTAAAGAATTCTGCGCTATTGATGAACCGTTGAAAGGATTCCGGGTCTGTGATGCCAGCAAGCGTGTCCCATTCTTCGCCCTCTGGAATGCCCATGGAGTTTTGAAACTCAGCCATTTGGGCCTTTGTCATCAGGCCAGCATGGTTGTCCTTGTGTCCCGCCAAGGGCGTGCTCCAGCCTTTGATCGTGTAGGCAAGGAAAACCGTCGGTTGATCATCGGTGATGGAGTCGAACGCGGCGGTGAGTGTTTCAAGACATTGGCCACCAAGATTGTTCATCAGGGCCGACAGCTCATCATCGCTGCGCCGATCCAGAAGACTGACGACATCGGCCGTTTCCCCTAAATCATCCAATAGTCGTTGGCGCCACGCCGCACCGCCCTGATAGGTCAACGCGGAATAGTCAGCATTCGGGCAGTTTTGAATCCAATCCTTTAGAACCTGCCCGCCCGGCTCTTCAAACGCCACACGTTGAAGCACGCCATGTCTGAGCACCACAGTGCGCCAGCCAAAAGCTTTGAAAATAGCTTCGATCTTCTCCCAAAGGCCTTCTCGAACGACGCCGTCGAGGCTTTGCCGATTATAGTCGATGACCCACCACGTATTGCGAAGGTCGTGTTTCCACCCCTCCTGCAAACACTCGTAGATATTGCCTTCATCAAGCTCGGCATCACCGACCAAAGCGACCATGCGTCCAGTTGGACGCTCAGGCGAACCAACCGACGACCAATCCTTCAATTCCAGATAATCCTGAATGGTTGACGCAAATGCGGTTATGGCCACGCCAAGGCCAACAGAGCCAGTTGAGAAATCGACATCATCAATATCCTTGGTCCGGCTGGGATAAGATTGCGCCCCGCCATAGCCACGAAAAGACTTCAACTTTTCCAGCGTCTGATTGCCCATCAGATAATGCATGGCATGAAACACCGGAGACGCATGCGGCTTGACCGCAATCCGGTCTTCCGGGCGAAGCGAATGAAAGTAGAGCGCGGTCATGATCGACACGATTGATGCGCATGATGCCTGATGCCCGCCGACTTTGACCTCACCGTCCG
>JGI24724J26744_10002321_pt1 | contig 12689 bp, 12 predicted proteins | sample Cruoilmetagenom7_FD_26744 | JGI IMG/M metagenome (IMG submission 26744)
AGAGAAATATATTAACCCTTTGACAGGCTTACCTATATATAGGGAAAACAGTGAATACAAGGAGATTCAAATGCCATTTAAAGTCCTTTTTATCGCTCATGCTCGTGACGCTGACAAAGAAAAACATAGAAGTCTAATTGAAACAGGTTCATATCAGCTTCATACGGTTGTTGTGAAAAACCAGGATGAAGCTTTGGAAATCTCCAGGGAGTTTGCAGATAACATGAAGATTGACTGCATCCTGCTCTGCCCCGGCTTTACCCATACTGATGTTGCGGAAATAGTAAAAATCACCGGCAGAAAAGTTTCTGTGTCTGTTGCCAGAGGAGATGGCCCCGGGAGCAAGATTTCATTCGAAGCAAGAAAGAGAGCGGGCTACCCACCGGGAAAATAGTGCTGAATCCAGGTAACAATATTTTCTGTCAAAAGAACGCCTGAATCAAAGGGTTGCCCATGCGGGAAGCGGGCAGAGCGGATACAATCAACGAACGCCAGGTTGACCCGCTGACTTCGAATCAGTTGATTTAAACAAAAGACCTTTGAACTCACCATCGGTGAATTCAAAGCCCGTTCGAGTCGCGCCGGGGGCGCATAATAAATTAATGTTTACTGTTGTAGACTGATTTTTTTGTGTTTTCTAATGGGAATATGTGAAAATAACAAGTTGCGTTATTATCACTATTGGCATAAAATGAAAATAAAGAATATGGCCATTTTCATTTATTTATCTGGCGAATCCCATGAAAAAGACGGATTTTACAAATAACGCTCCCGGAAAATTGATTAGAACCCCACAGGGTTATTTTGCGTTTGTGCCTGCCTCACTTCCGCCGGATATCGCCTGGTCCAGTAAATCTTTGACCGCCCTCTCTCGAGCAGACCGTAGTATTGCACGGCTGTCGGAAGTCGGTAATGCCTTCCCTGTGCCATATGTGGTTGTCAAGCCGTTTATAAGAAAGGAAGCTGTATTTTCTTCACAGATTGAAGGTACGCGCACATCGCTGCAGGAATTATTTACTTACGAGCTTGGGCAGCTCAGTTTTTTTAAAGACCCGCGGGATGCGCGCGAAGTGCATAACTATGTGAAAGCAATGGACTATGGATTGGAGCGTTTAGAATCACTTCCTTTGAGTATCCGCCTCATCAGGGAAATTCACGCGGTTTTGATGGGTGGGGTACGCGGTGATCTGATGACACCCGGTGAGATGCGCCGCAGTCAAAATTGGATTGGCAGGCCGGGCGCGGTGCTTGAGACCGCACGCTATGTCCCGCCGCCTGTTGAGAAGATGCACGACTGCTTGTCTGATCTGGAACTATTTATTCATCAGGACTATGATATTCCTCCGCTGCTGCGCGTCGGGCTGATCCACTATCAATTTGAAGCCATTCATCCATTCCTGGATGGCAATGGCCGGGTCGGCCGCCTGATTGTCACACTTCTTATGGTTGCGTGGAATTTACTCTCACAACCCTTATTGTATTTAAGTGATTTCATAGAAGCCAACCGTCAGGAATATTACGATCGTTTGCTGGCAGTCAGCCAAAGAGGCGAATGGGAAGCGTGGCTGCTTTTCTTTTTAAATGGAGTGCACAGCCAGGCGGAAGATGCCAGCCGCCGAATCACCCGCTTACAGGAAATTCGGTCACAATATCAAGCGCAGCTTTTTGGAGACCGCAGCCGGAAGAAACTGGAACGCGTAGTGGATTACCTGATTGGTAAACCAATTACTTCCATCACGCAGGCACAGGCAGACCTGGATATAGGAAGCTTTACAACCATCCAGCGCTATTTTGAAAAGCTTGAATCCCTTAACATCATAAGAGAAGTGACTGGAAAAAACCGCAATCGTATTTACATCGCTGAGAAGATCTTTAATATTATTAAAGAGCGAAGGTGATCAATGTCTGAAATTAATCACATCCTCGACCAACTGTATACCCTTGCAGCTAAAAACAACCTCCCCGGCATGGCCCGTTTCGGCATCGAGACCGGAGGCGGACGGCTCGGCATCGCCATTCCCCAACTGCGTATGATCGCCAAAGCGACTGGCAGAGATCACCAATTGGCTTTGGCATTATGGAATACCGGTATTCCCGAAGCGCGCATCCTGGCTTCGATGGTCGATGATCCCGCCCATGTGACCAGCGCCCAGTCTGATAGTTGGGTGCATGATTTTTCCTCGTGGGACATCTGCGACCANGTGTGCAGCAACCTGTTCGACAAAACACCCTTCGCCTGGGAGAAGATCTGGGAATGGGCAGAGGATGAGAGTGAATTCGTCCGACGCGCGGGCTATGTCATGATCGCCTGTCTGGCGGTGCACGATAAGGGGGCGCCTGATGCGTCGTTTACAGCACTCTTCCCCGTCATCACTTCCGGTGTAAGCGATCCGCGCAACTTTGTTAGGAAAGCCGTCAACTGGGCCATCCGCAGCATCGGCAAGCGCAATTTGGCGCTAAACAAAGCCGCCATAACGATCTCTGAAAAAATCCTCACCATAGATGACAAGACCGCCCGCTGGATCGCACGTGACGCTCTGCGTGAATTAAAAAGCGAAAAGGTTCGGGAACGCCTGCGAAAGAAAGCAAAATAGAAACACAAAGGAAAGAGGAAAATTTAGCGAGGATAAGTATTTAGCTGACAAATGGCACAAACACCCCCTGGGCCGCAGCTCTTCACATGAGCAGAGAATAGGATACGCAACCCATGGCAGCTTCAAGTCACCGACGGAATGAATAAATTCGATCCCTGCAGTTGGAGCAGCTTCGAATTTTCCTGCGGTGATTTCCAAGATGTTTTTAAGAAAAATCCGCACAAAGTGCGTATAATTTACCAGGAATTTGTACAAATAATCGCGGGAGATTTCTATGGAACAATATGTCACGCAGGATAATATAGCCGCCAAAGGGAAAATTTGGTTGGAACAAATTTCTACCTTTAATACACACAATATGCGCCTCTGTAAGGATAACGCCGCACTCCTTGTGGTTGATATGCAGCTTTTTTTCCTCGACCCNGCTTCACCCACATATACTTGTGGCGGTCTGGCTATCCTTCCAAATCTCAAAAAGACCATTCAGGCTTTCCGGCAGGAAAATCGTCCCGTCATTTTCACCAAGCATGTGCATCATGCTGATGGTCTTGACGCAGGGATCATGGGGTGGTGGTGGGAAGGTATGTGTCTGGAGGGAAGCCCGGAAAGTGAAATCCATCAGGATATATCTCCGCAGCATAATGAGAAGGTCATATCCAAACACCGATACTCGGCTTTTTATAACACTGACCTGGAAACAATACTGCGTGTTCTTAAAATTGAGGATATTGTTATTGCTGGACTAATGACAAATATGTGTTGTGAATCTACCGCTCGCGATGCTTACTATCGAGATTACCGAGTGTTTTTTCTTGCCGATGGAACGGGGAGCATCACCGAGGAGATGCATATGGCAAGTTTACTTAATCTCGCCTTTGGTTTTTCATGGGTAACGAATGTAGACACAATTCTAGCTCAATTGCGTGAACAGACTTAGCCTGGAAAAAAGATCGGTTAATAGGCTGCGGATGAAAGAGAATTCATCCGCAGCGCGATTGATCTAATCCGTCGGACAGACTGTATAACAGTCCGTGCCATATCCCCAATCACAGCAATGGCCATAGGTGCAGCAGGTACCAGCACATATAGCCTCCCCCACAGGGCAATCGGAACCCCTGGATCCATCGTGTGAATCAGGGTCTTCAACATAAGGGGGCGAATAGAATTTTGGGGATTCCCAGGTGCATTCTCCATGGCTCAATTCAACCCTGGTCCAGCTCACTTTCTGGTCAACGTGACCATCGCTTTCACAATGCAGCACGTCATTTACATCAGGATCTATACAACAAGTCACATCCGTCCAGAATATGTCCTGATCTTCACCCACATACGTCTCGCCGGAAATGCATTCTCCGTTACCGATGGGCCAGGCCCCTTCACACTCCAGGTCGAACACCAGGATGAATTTATTGGTAATTTCCATACCTACTTTTTTAACATTGCTGAGCTCGCAGCAGTCAGCGGTATCTTCCTCTTCCAGCACTTCATCCTCTTCCTCAACCAACCAGCCATCCGAATAACCAAGGCCTTCCGTGCATTCGCCAATTGAAATCCAATAATCCACACGGTCCCCCTGACTGTCTCTGGAGAAGAAGCAGCGCATGTAAGTCCCTCGATCTTCGCAACTTGCCGGGGCTTTCGGGGCATCATCCCAGCTGTAGGCAACTTCAATATCTTTAAATAGGCCAAGGTCATGAATATCCGTGTAGCATTCATTTGTATCCTCATGGCAGATCGTATCCTGGCTGAGGTCCGCTGCTTTAAGTTTGTCGCTGAATTCTGCACATGAAATTGTTGTTACTTTTTCAGCTTGATCCTCGCCCTTGTCGCCCTCCTCATCTGTTTTGGCGCCACCGAAAAAAGCAGGAAGCGCTTCGCGTACACTTTCAATGACCGGGTTGAGATACGGTGCGGCAAAACCTGGAACTTCTACCTGTTCGAAAAGCAGCAGCAGGCAGCAGAAGGTCATCAGCAGCAGGATCATTAGCAGCCAGATCGGGTTCAGGCGGGGCTTCTTATCCTTCTGAACCTTCACCACCTTTTGCCGAGGTGCGGCAGCCGGTGATGGTGATGTGCCAGCCGACGCTTGCAGATTCGCCCCACATTCTTCACAGAACTTGACTCCCATTCGGTTATCATGTCCACAATTTTTACATTTCATCTTCCCTCCAAAAATTATTTATAAGTTGGTTTTGCCGTTTTTGTTGTTGGTTTGCATGTTTGAACCAGTTATCAGCGATGAGTAAAAAGACCAACCATTTCGATTTTAAGTATGTATCTATTATAAATGTGATTTATATTCTTTCAAGCCAGTAGATTTAGTACCATTATAAATTGACAATCTGAAAACCGGTTCTTAATCAGTAGCTTAAAATAATTTAGAGTCGTCTTCCCAAATTGGTTTTTTCGATTTTTTTATGCTTTTCGGCTGCAACACCAATGAACACAATGGACAACTTGGCTCACTGCACGAGCGCCCGCCAGACCATTACCAGCCCAAAAACAACGATGACCGCGCCCGCAGTGCGGTTTACCCACCGCATCATCCCCTGGCTGAATCGGCTCCGGAAAATGCTTACTCCCGTGGTAAGCGTCAGCCACCACAACGCGGACCCGGTGAACACGCCCAGCACAAGTATAAAGGCACTCGTCCGGGATGCCGCTCCCCCCTGCGCGCTCAACCCACCGAACAGCGCCGCGAAAGATAAGATCGTGATCGGGTTGCTCAGCGTGAGCAGGAAGGTGGAAATGTAATCTCCACCCAGTGTATTTACCTGTGTATCCTGCCCATCCGCTTCCGGCGGCGGGCTGCGGAAGGTCCTCACACCTAAAAACAATAAGAACGCGCCTCCCAACATCCCCAGCCAGGTCTGCTGTTTCGCGAGGAAATCTGCCACTAACGTCAAGCCGGCCGCCGCTATCGCTCCATACACCGCGTCAGCGGATGCCGCCCCTAGCCCGCTCGCCAGGCCGGACTTGAACCCGTTTTGCAGCGTACGCCGGATGCATAAAACCCCGATAGGTCCTACCGGTGCGGCGATCGAGAATCCCAGCACGACCCCTTGCGCCAGCAGCCCCAATAAATCCTTTGAATCCATCAATTCTATAATTCCTTTCTAAATTTTTTCACACCCATACAATCTCTTTTGCCAGCACCAGGCCGTCCTCCCCTCCCTGATAGTATTTCGACCAGATATCCACTTGTTTATACCCCAGCTTCTCGTATAATCTGATCGCAGCGGTATTGCTGCGCCGTACAGATAATTTCATCTGAGGCATGTGCAGCTGCTCCTCACACATATTTAGGAGCGCACCCGCGATTCCCTGCCGGCGCCAATCGGGCAGCACGCCTAACGTCAGGATCCAGCCGATGTTATCCCGTCTGCGCGGATCGCCAGCAACGAAGCCGATCAATTCGTCATTCCCTATCGCGCGCAGCCGCACGACACCCGGAAATGTCAGCACACCCATCAACTCAATCAGCGGCCAGGCATCGCGGCTAAAACATTCTTTTTCCAGCGCGGAAAGCGCCAGCAGATCCCGCCAGCTTGCCTGCTCAATAATATATGGGCGTTTATTGTGCTCCAGCATAATGGCAAATTATAATGGCGTTAATACAAAATTAACTTGACGTGTGTACTAAAACTTCATACAATCTAGACGATATCCTTCGGGGCAGGGTGAAGGAGCGCGAGCTCCTGATTCCCGATCGGTGGTGATAACCCACAAGCACAGTATTGCGCAGATCCGGTGCAATTCCGGGGTCGACGGTACAGTCCGGATGAAAGAAGGTTCTCTGAATAGAAAGCACTGCCCCGTAAGCTGTCAGGAGCAGTGTTTTTTTGATGAAACAGAAGAAAAAAGGGTTCAGTAAGGTAACCGCGCGGCGCTGGAGCATGCTCATCACAGCCGCCATTTTTCTGCTTGCCTGGCAGGGAGCGGTACTCGTCTTCCGTCTGCCGGCTTTCATCCTCCCTACGCCCCTTCAGGTCACCGAGCGTTTCCTGCGCGCTCTCTCTGACGGTTCTCTCCTGCGACACACCGCCGCTACGCTAGCTGAGGTTCTTTCAGGATTATTGGCTGGCATTCTGTTTGCCGCCATCCTAGGCTATTTTCTCAGCCGCTCGACTTTCCTCGAGAACATCCTCCAGCCCTTTCTGGTCGCCAGTCAGGCGGTACCAACGGTAGCCATCGCTCCGCTGCTCGTCATCTGGTTCGGTCCCGGCATTTTCTCCAAGATCCTAATCTGCGCCTTGATCGTTTTCTTTCCCGTCCTCGTTAACATTATCGTAGGGATGAGAGCTGTGCCAGAAAACTTGCGCGATCTGATGCGCTCCATGCGCGCAGACCGCTGGCAAACACTGCGNCTGCTGGAACTGCCCGCAGCACTCCCCGTCCTCCTGGGCGGATTGCGTATCGGCGCAACACTTTCAGTCATTGGCGCGGTGGTGGGTGAACTGGTTGGAGCAAACCGCGGGCTGGGTTTCCTCATCAATGTCGGACGCGGGCAATACGACACCGCGTTGGTTTTCGTAGGTGTGTTCACTCTGGTCATTTTAGCGCTTTCCCTGTACGGGATCGTGCTGTGGTTAGAAAAACATCTGCTGCGCTGGCAGGAAGAATAAAAAGAAGAGGTTTATAAAATGAGTAAAATATTTAACGTTATTGCTGCAGTAGTTATCCTGTTTACAGCAGCGGCCTGCACCTCCGCATCTGTTGCGGAACAGCAGGAAACCACCGCCATCCGCCTGCCGGTTGGGTATATTCCTAATGTTCAATTCGCGCCGCTGTATGTTGCCATTGAAAAAGGTTTCTACAGCGATGAAGGGCTGGACGTGGAAATGGATTACAACATGGAAACCGATTCCGTCGCCCTGTTAGGCGCGGGAGAACTCCAGTTTGCGATTGTCTCCGGTGAACAGGTGCTGCTCGGGCGGTCCCAGGACCTGCCGGTAGTATATGTGATGGCCTGGTATAAGGATTATCCCATCGGAGTTGCTTCCTTGGCTGATGCAGGTATTAAATCTCCGCAGGATCTGCGTGGTAAACGCATCGGTATTCCCGGGTTGTACGGTGCCAGTTACATCGGCTTTAAAGCTCTGCTCAACGCAGGCGGGTTGGATGAGCAGGATGTTTTTCTCGACACGATTGGTTTCACCCAGGTTGAATCGCTCGCCAGCGGGATTGAGGACGCAGTTGTGGTGTACATCAGCAATGAACCCATCAAACTTTCCACTGAAGGATACGAAGTGGACATTCTGGCATCCGCTGATTACATTTCCCTCGTTGCTAATGGACTCGTGACCAGCGAAGCGGTAATAGAAAAACGCCCGGATACAGTACGCGCGATGGTGCAGGGGACACTGAAGGGAATCCAGTACACCATAGATCACCCCGATGAAGCCTTCATTATCAGCGAGAAGTATGTGGAAAACCTGGCCGCTCTCTCCCCCGCGGAAAAGGAAGTCCAGCGCCAGGTGCTGGACGCGTCTATCGTGCTTTGGCAAACTGGCCAACTCGGTTACTCACAGCCCGATGCCTGGAGTAATATGCACGATTTGCTTCTACAGATGGACCTGCTCACGGCCCCCGTTGATTTAGACGGTGCTTTCAGCAACGATTTTCTGCCATAAGGAAACATATAAAAAATGCCTCCCCGAGATTCCATCCAGCTCCAGCATATCGGTCTGACCTACGATGACCAAAACGGCTACTTACACGTGCTTGAAGACATTCACGCGCGCATTCGCCCACAGGAGTTCTTATGCGTGCTGGGGCCATCCGGCTGCGGTAAGACCACGCTCCTGCGTGTGTTGGCGGGTCTCGATAAGGCTACCAGAGGGAAGGTGTTCTACCCGGGCCGTCACTCTCCGCGCATCGGGATCGTCTTTCAGGAGAGCAACCTCATGCCGTGGCGCACTGTGCTGGAAAATATTCTGCTGCCCCTCGAACTGAAAGGGATTGACCCTAAAGAAGCTCGGGCGCAGGCACTCGATCTGATAGAGCTGGTCGACCTGTGTGATTTCATGGATATGTGGCCAGGGTCGCTCTCGGGTGGTATGGCACAGCGCGTTGCAATCGCCCGCGCCCTGATCCAGGACCCAGACTTGCTCCTGCTGGATGAGCCATTCCGCTCACTCGACGCCCTCACCCGTGAACAGATGGGGACAGAACTTCTGCGTGTATGGCAGGCGCGCCGTAAAACGGTCGTGATGGTCACCCATTCCATTTCCGAAGCGCTCCTGTTGGCAGACCGCGTACTTGTGCTCACCCGGCGCCCCGCGCGTGTGCGCCTGGACCTTGCGGTTGACCTACCGCGCCCCCGCCATGAAGAAACGCGCTACTCAGGGCGCTTTCAGGATCTTGCCAAACAGCTGCGCGACGCGATCAGATAACTGATAAGTTTTAGGTGATAGAGGATATTTTCTTCAATCCCGCGAATATAACTGTAAACCGGGTCATGAATGTCCTCTGTGGACATGGCGTTGAGGTATCAAAGTTTAAATATGTTTTTTCTTCGTTATTCGTCAGGTAATACACTACCACGATTAACTAGCTGTGATTACGGGCCAATCCAACAAGATTACATCCAGCATCAACTGCAAATTGGCTATTTGGACACGCTTGAATGCGCGTTCCAGCGCGCTCACAACGCGCGCGGCATCCCGTGGGGCAACTTCTTTCGCCGTGCGGTGGACTGATTCCCGCACATCAATATTCGTGATCTGTGAGTCGCTCTCTGTACCGACCAACAGCACATCGCGCCAGAACGAAAGCCAATAAGCCATTCCCTCTAACAGAGTGCTCTTTGCTCGCCTTCGGTCTTTCTTACCGATCCGCGTTGTTTTTTCTGAATAGTGAAACCGCTCCGCTCTGCCCGCAGGCAGCAGTGCCAGCAGGTCATCCATCCACTTCTTCCGTCTTTCAAGCATCTCCGTATCACCAGCCAGTCGTTTCGCAAACCCTGCCCGTCCAGCAGAAATATGCGCAATCAGCTTCGCCTTATCTTTGGGTAGGTTTTCCTGTGATACTAACGCTGTTGCCAGATTATCCATGGCCATCGGGCGCAGCCGCAGCAGTTCACAGCGTGAGGGGATCGTTGGCAGCAGGTTCTCCGGATTATCCGCCGTCAGCAGCAGCAGCACTTTTGGGTTGGGCTCCTCCAGTGTTTTCAGGAGCGCGTTCTGCGCATTAGCATTCGCCTCTTCGAAACGCAGCAGGAGCGCAATCCGGTATCCGCCCTCATACGGAGAGAGAGACAGCGTATGCTGCAGTTCCCGAATCTGCTTCACCTTCAAGACCATGCCTGCTTCTTCTGCCTGCACAACTGTCAGATCAGTATGCTGCATCCGTTCGATCTGCTGGCAGGTCTGGCATTTCCCGCATGCTTCACCTGGTGCGGGCGCTTGTGTGCAGTTGACCGCCTGCGCGAAGCGTAACGCCAGCGTCCTCCGTCCAACGCCAGTCGGGCCGCTAAACAGATATGCATGGCGCAGTTTTCCGCCCGCGATATGCTGCCGCAGCATGTCCGCCGCCCAGCTGTGTCCTGTGATGTGCCAGCCCATGCCTGCCATTGTAGCGCAACGCTCCTCTTTTGGCAATCATTCTTCTTATATTGCTTGCGATTTTCTCTATCTAACGTTAATATTGCGGTACGATTATCTAAGCACAGGAGATTTTACTTATTATGTCAGCTTTGTTAGATCGTTTTTTACGCTATGTGAAAATCAACACCCGCTCGGACGAGGAGGTCACCGACCGCACGCCCACCACAGAAAACCAGTGGGGGCTTGCCCGTTTGTTGGAACAGGAATTAAAGGACATAGGGATGGGGGATGTGCATCTCAACGAAAAATGTTTTCTGACCGCCGCTTTACCCTCCAATTCCAGCAAAGAGCTGCCTACAATCGGTTTTCTGGCACATATAGATACCAGCACGGATTTCAACGGGGAAGGGGTCAGCCCTCAGATCATTGAAAACTATGACGGGAAAGATATCCCCCTCAAAGGGAAAAAGGGTATGCGCTTATCTCCGCAGGAGTTCCCGGAAATGCTCAATTACAAGGGGCAGACCCTGATCACTACTGACGGGACTACCCTGCTGGGCGCGGATGATAAAGCCGGTATCGCGGAGATCATGACCGCCATGGATTATCTCACATCCAATCCTGAAATTGAGCGCGGCCCAATCCGGGTCGCTTTCACGCCGGATGAGGAAACCGGATTAGGGATCATCCACTTTGATGTGGATGCTTTTGGCGCAGATTTTGCTTACACGATGGATGGGGGGAAAATTGGCGAAATCGAATACGAGAATTTCAATGCTGCCAAAGCCATTGTTAAAGTACACGGAAAATCCGTTCACCCTGGCTCTGCCAAGGGAGTGATGAAAAACGCCATGCTCATTTTCTTTGAATTCAACGCTATGCTGCCGGTCGAACAGCGCCCTGAATATACCGAAGGAAGAGAAGGTTTCTATCACTTATGGAAAATGTACCCGGGATCAGTTGAGGATGTGAAGGGAATTTACATCCTGCGCGACCACGATCCTCATAAATTTGATGATAAGAAGCAGTTGATACTTGAGAGCGCGGTGTTCATCAATCAGAAATACGGGAAAAGGGACTATCGAGGTGGAGATGGTTAAGCAGTACCGCAATATGAGTGAAGTGCTTGAACCGGTCATGCATATCGTTAATACCGCTCAGGAAGCCATGCACGCCCTGGATATTGAGCCGATCACCAAACCCATCCGTGGCGGAACTGACGGCGCGCGCCTTTCATATATGGGCTTGCCCACTCCAAACATCTTTGACGGTGGGCATAATTTCCACGGCCCTTATGAATACGCTTGCCTGGAATCAATGGAAAAAGCGGTCGCGGTTATTCTTAAGATCATTGACCTGTACGCAAATAAGTAGAATCAAGAAACCCTTCTTTTCAGAAGGGTTTTTCTAATCCGAAAAAACATTTCCAAAGTAAGAATAGAAATCTACAGCGTACAACTCCAACATTGGATATTAAATAAGAGAATAACCAAGAGCGATTAAGGTACAATCATCTCTCTCGTGTAAAAATGGATATTCTTAAAAAACTCAATCCGCAGCAGCATGAAGCGGTTACCTCACCTGCGCGTCATATCCTCGTTCTGGCAGGACCCGGTTCAGGGAAAACACGTGTGCTCACTCAGCGCATCGCGTTCCTCGTTTATGAACTACAGGTTAACCCGGGAAACATCCTCGCGGTAACTTTCACCAACAAAGCCGCACGCGAAATGCGGGGGCGCCTTGAGCGAATGCTTGGCAAAGAGGTAGGCGCGCTGTGGCTGGGAACATTCCATGCCATTTGTGCTCGCATCCTTCGCCGCGAAGCGGAAGTGCTCCCATTTGACGCCAATTATGTCATCATGGATGCGGATGATCAGAAGTCAATCGTAAAACGTGTTCTGAAAGACCTGAACCTGGATGACAAACTGTATCCTCCCAACGCCATGCACGCTGTCATCTCAAATGCCAAGAACCAGCTCACCTCCGTTGATGATTTCTCAGCCCGCACTTATCGTGAAGAGATTGCCAAGCGCATCTATGAGCGCTATGAATCCACACTGCGCAGCAGCAATGCGGTAGATTTTGATGATCTGCTCCTCTGGACCGTTAAATTATTCGATGAGCACCTTGATATCCGTAAGCGCTACAGTCAGCGCTTTGAGCATGTGCTTATCGATGAATTTCAGGACACCAACCAGGCACAGTATGACCTGGTCAAACACTTTTCCTCCCATCACCATTCGCTGTTCGCGGTGGGAGATGAGGACCAATCTATTTACCGTTGGCGTGGTGCGGATTACCACAATATTATCCGTTTCGAGAAAGAATATCCAAAGACATCCAAGCTGCTCCTGGAGCGCAATTACCGCTCCACGCAGAATATTCTGGATGCCGCCCAGGCAGTTATCAACCAGAACACCGCCCGCACACCCAAGAAATTGTTTTCCAAACGCGGCAGCGGAAATCCCATCGTTCTAAACGATACGGTAGATGACCATGCGGAAGCCGCGTATGTGGTCGGGGACATCATGGACCGCATTGCCGCTGG
>JGI24724J26744_10002326_pt1 | contig 12680 bp, 13 predicted proteins | sample Cruoilmetagenom7_FD_26744 | JGI IMG/M metagenome (IMG submission 26744)
AGAGCAAGTGGTTTGTCTAAAACCTTATCGCCATTACTTACAATCTTATTTAGCTCAACTGTTATCTCAGGAAAAGAGGCTTCTACTCTATCTTTAATATGATAGGCTTGCCAAAGTGCTAAGTCAGAGACTCTTGTCGCGATTACTATCTTTTTCATTATCTATTTAACCGTCTCAAATTTTCTTTTTGTATTATCAACTTTGTCATCAAAGTAAAGAGTCGGAGTTCCACCAACCATTAAGTTTTCTGCAACATCCATATCACTGTTTAGGTGTAGTAAAACTTCTCTCTTACTTAAATCAGCCACTTTAATATTAGTCTTCATTGTTTTATTAAATGCAGATAGAATTTTTTGTATATTTTTTTCTCTAGGGTCTACTTCTACTTTGTAGAGGTTTAAAACTACATCTTTTGCACCTTTAAGCTCAGCTGCAACTGCCGCTTGAACAAGTGGTACTGCTGCTGGATGAATTCTCTCTAGTGGAAAGTGATAATAGTATATAGCGAATGTATCTGGTCTTTTTTTCATTTTTTCTATCGCAGCAGGAACAAAGCTTCTACAAAACGGGCATAATGGATCTGAAAAGATTGCTACTTTATGTTTAGCATTTGCATTTCCATAAATAAGATTCTCTTTTTTATAGTACTCCGGTTTAAAGTCTGGTTTTACTAAATCAATAAAGCTCTCACCAGTTTGGAGATCAATTANNTCNCGTGTTACAGCATCTCCATTTGAGAACCAAATCATACGTTGTTTAACTTTTCTAGATTTGTTTTGCTGTTTTGCATTAGCTTCTACACTAACGATGAAAGCATCCCAGCCTTTTAATCTATCTAACTTCATTACTTCTACAACTTTAACCTCTATAGAGCTTAAACTCTTATTTCCGCTAAATTGTTCTTTTAAAAACTCTTCAATCTCTGCATTTGTAGCAGATGAAAAAAGTAAACTACTTGATAGAAGTGTTATCGTTAATAATTTCAACATCAATGACATCTGAATCCTTTTGTATATTATTTTGTCTAAAATTTTCTTGCGTTTTTGNTTCACAGTTCCCTGATTTTACATTATAACGGTTAACAAACATGCTTGTTAAAACACTAAACTGCATAACTCCACCTAAGATGTCAGTCATAAATCCTGGAACTATCAAGAGAATGGCGCCGATAAGTGTAAAAAGATTAAGACTCTGAAACTGTTGCAGATCTATACAGTCATAAGAGACTGCAGTTAGATTTTCAACCAGTGTTTTTCTAAAGTTAACAAGTATAGATATCCCCAAAAAGGCAGTTAGAATTATCTCAAAAAATGTGGCTAGACCACCTATTGCAGATGAGATATTTACAGATACTAGAACCTCTAAGAAAAGATAAACTACAAAATATATCATCTAAAGCAGTTCCATAATCTTGAAATATATTTCATCTGAGTTTACAGTAGTTTTTTCTTTAGATGAACGCTCAAAAATCTGCACACTTCCGTTTACAAGCTCTTTTCCAACAACTATAGTATATGGAAAACCTATAAGTTCTGCATCTTTCATCTTAAACCCAAATCTATCTTTTCTATCATCAAGCATCACTTCAACATTTGCATCTTGCAGTTTTGCATAAAGTTCTTCACCTAGAGCAACCTGAGCTTCGTCTTTAATGTTGGAAATCATAATATTTACCATATATGGAGCTGTCTCTTTTGTCCAGATACAGCCACTCTCATCATGGTGTTGTTCAATTACAGATGCGACTAAACGCGAAACACCCATTCCGTAAGTACCCATGATAAAAGGTTGAGCTTTTCCATTCTCATCTAAATACTCAGCTTTTAAGGCTTCGGAGTAAGTAGTTCCAAGTTTAAAGATATGTCCAACTTCAATTCCCTTAGTAAAAGAGAGTTTACCAGTACAATTAGGACAAACATCACCTTCATTTACTTCTGCTATATCAGCAAAATAAGCCTGACCTAAAACTGACATATCAACATTTACATAATGGTTATCTAATTCATTTGCACCACACACCATATGGATTGCATCTTCTAAATCACTGTCAATAACATGTTTTGCTTTATCTTGATCTAATGGCCCGATAAATCCAGGAACTAAACCAAGTGTCTTAAGTTCCTCTTCACTTACATCTTCAATATCCATAGCACCAGCTGCATTAACAGCCTTAACCTCTTGAAGATTATCACAGCCACGAATGAAAAATAGAACAACTTCACTATCTTCTTCATAGATAAGTTTTTTTGCTATACATTTTATAGTGTAGTAAGAGTCTACTTTTAAAAACTCCGATAAATCTTCAATACTCTTAACATCCGGTGTATGAACTTTATCAAACTTCATCTCTGGTACATCTGGGTTCATTATACGAGCTGAACGAGTTGCAGCTTCAATATTTGCACCATATTCACACTTAGAACATACTGCTATAGTATCTTCACCGCTATCTGCAATTACCATAAGCTCTTTAGAACCACTCCCACCAATAGCACCACTATCAGCCTCAACTACTCTAAAGTCAAGCCCAAGACGAGTTAAAATTCTTTTATAAGCTGCTTCCATAGCATCAAATTCTCTATCTAAATCTTCAGTTGACGAGTGAAAAGAGTATCCATCTTTCATGATAAACTCACGTCCACGCATAAGACCAAAACGCGGTCTCGCTTCATCCCGGAATTTTATTTTGATTTGATAAAGGTTCAATGGAAGATTTTTGTAAGATGTAACACGATTACGAACCATATCAACCATCATCTCTTCATGAGTCGGCCCTAAAACAAAAAGATTCTCTTTTCTATCCTTAAAACGCAGCAGTTCTTTTCCAAACTTCTCTATACGTCCACTCTCTCTCCAAAGTGATGCAGGTGTCACAAAACTAAGTTCAGTCTCCTGTGCCCCTACTTTTTCCATCTCTTCATTGATAATATTTTCTATTTTTTTAATAACACGCTTTGCCAATGGCATATAGTTATATAAGCCACTAGCAACCTGTGAAATAAATCCTGCACGTGAAAGATAAATATGACTTGCTAAAGTTGCATCTGATGGTGCCTCTTTAGTTGTTGGAATAAATGCTTTACTTCTTCTCACTACTTTGCCCCTTTAAATCTATCTGGAATATTATCTTGTTCACTATTTGCTAACATCTGCATTACACCAGACATACTATCTGCTTTAGGCTCATGTGAAACCTCACGCATCTTTTTTGTCATATCGTGTAAAAATCTTTTCAGTGTCTGCTCAGCTAACTTTTTAGCCTCATCGGAATACTCTTTTGGCAAGTAACCGTTATCTATGGCTCTAGTAGCTTCTACTTCTGCTATTTTATAGGCTTTAAGGTAGATATCTTTTATCATTGGTTCAACATTTAAAGCATCAAGCCACTCAAAAAACTCAACAACACTTCGACCAACAATACCATGAGCTTTTCTAGCTTCCTGCTCACGTAAACCTCTGTTTTCATCAACAATCTCTTTTAAATCATCTACTACAAAAAGGTTTATTTTTTCATCTTTAGTGTAGAGTATATCACGTGGTACGGCTAAATCAAACCAATACCGCTCGAACTCACATGACTCAATAATATCATTAGTTATAATTGGCGTATTTGAAGATGTAGCGGTAAATAATATATCAAACTCATTGATAGCTCTGTCTAGCTGTCCATACTCTAAAACTTTAGCACCACACTCTTCAGCTAATGTTTCAGCCTTCTGCTTTGTACGGTTCATAATATAGACATCAGCACCACTTGTAATCATATGCTTTGCAGTAATCTCACTCATCTCACCGATACCAATAATAAGTGTCTTTTTCCCTTTAACATCATCTAAAATTGACTTTAGCTTTGATACTGCAACACTAGCGATAGATACAGGTTTTGAACTTATTTCAGTTGCATTTCTCACCTTTGCAGCACACTTAAATGCAGCTCTCATCGCACGTGCTATCTTTTTATCACAATGTTTTTTATCATAAGAGAATCTAAACGCATCTTTAAGTTGACCAGCTATCTGTGTCTCACCAATAACCATAGAATCAAGTGAAGAAGCAACTGAAAAAAGATGGTGAATTGCAGTAGAATCATCGTAAATATCAGCACGCTCTTCAAGTTCTAATAAAGAGAGACCAGCACGATCACTTAACATCTCAAATACATGAAGTTTTGCATTTTCTATGTCACTACAGCTACAAAAAATCTCCATTCTGTTACATGTTGATATCAATATTGTCTCATTTATAAACTCAGAAGTGTTTAATTTGGTCAAACATCCATTAAGACTCTTATCATTTGGATAAGTCAACTTCTCCCTTATCTCTAAAGAGGCATTTTTATGTGAAAAACTTACATTTAAATAGTGCATTAATAACTTCTTTTTATCATTGTTTCTAAAATACCTACGAGCTCGATATCATTACTAAGAACCTCTTGAGCCTCATTTGACAACTCTTGAGCTAATCTAAATGACTTGGCAACACTATTATGTTTTTCCATCATCTTTTTAATCCATAGCGTATCTTCGTTTGTAATCTTTTTAGCGTGCAGAGATACTAATCTATCTCTGTCAGTCTCACTTAACTCTTCATAAAGATAGATATATGGTAGTGTACATTTTCCCTCTACATAATCATTCATAGCAGGTTTTCCAAGTGTAGCCTCATCAGCTGTAATATCTAAAATATCATCAATGATCTGGAAAGACAAGCCAAGGTTTCTACCATAAAGGGCATGTTTATCTGCATCTTTTCCAACAAGAAGTGCACTCGCTTTTGCTGCTGCTTCAATAAGTGTAGCCGTCTTTAGATAAAGCATATCAAGATACTTCTCTTCATCGTGATTAAATGTTTCAGCCATATTTACATCCATCATCTCACCTTTAGAAAGGGCAGTTACAGAAGCAGAAATAGTCTGTGCTACATCTTTATCAAATGTCACCAACTCTGTAAATGCTTTTGAGTAAAGAATATCTCCAAGCATTACAGCAGTTTTACTTCCATCTGTTGCGTTTACAGAAGCAACTCCACGTCTTGTCATAGCATCATCGATCACATCATCATGCAGAAGACTTGCTGCATGTATAAGTTCCACTATTGCCGCTAAAAGAGGTGCCTTTTCATGTGAAGAAGCTATTTTTAAAATCAACTTAGCACGTAAGCGCTTGCCGCCGCTCAGCATACTAAAAAGACGAGTCACCTCATCATATTCACACTCTTGTATCAGTCTTGCTATCTCTGCTTCAACTCTTTGCATTATCTCTCTTTCACATTTTTCAAATCTTGCAGTTCTATCTGCATCTTATCATCAGACAAAAAAAGCTCAAACTTGGCTTCTTTTTTTTCAAAATTAAACTCTTTAAATTTAACTAGCACGTATGGCACATTATAAAAATCAGCTCCACGAGGTTTTAACTCTAACCTAAAGCTTCGATTTTTACTTCTCAAATAGAGTATATTTTGTGCGACCACTCCATCATAAGAGCGGTGAATCACAAGCCCACCATTTTTGTACAGAGTCCATCTAAATTTAAAGAGTCTCTCATTTGAGTCGTATTTTACAAGAATTTTCTTTTGTTCATCCTTTTGTAAGGAGACTTCTGTTGTATCTCTAAAATCATTTGCCCATAAAGAGCCAAGAAGAAGCATTAAAAACAGAATAAATTTTATAACGCTAATCTGTTTTTGCAATATAATTTCCTATGGTTTCAAATACTTTTTCATCAACTTCCACATCTAAATCCATTAAAGAAAGTGGAAGCCCAAAAGACTCAACTTTTACAAAATCTTTATAAGTTACTAGAAGTGAATCTGAGCCATCTTTACGTAAAACATCTTCTAGTTCACTTTTAGTAAAAGAGTGATGATCTTCAAAATAGTTTTTACTTACAATTTCTGGTAGGTACTTATCTAATCTCTGTGGTCTAGCGATAGCCGTTAAAAGTGACATTTTATCACATCTATCTTTAACTGTCACAACCCTCCTAAAGTCAACTCCCTCTCTTAACACAACTGCTTTCTTTGAAGAGTATAACCTTTCTCTAAAGGGACCTGATGGCAGACAGCTCTTGTTCTCACTTTTTACTTCTATTAAAAGGTCTAGTTTTTCTATATCATGTTTAGAGTAAGCATCATCCAAAAAGAGAATCTCTGCTCCCATCTCTTTAGCTTTGAGTATCCCTTTTTTTCTATCTTCGCTCACTATAACAATAGCGTTCTTTAGCTTTCGTGCATAAATCATAGCCTCATCACCACTTACGCTCACGTCACAAAGAATATTTTGCTTATCTTTTACAACATGCAAGCCCTGAGACTCTCTTCCATACCCGCGCAATATGATAGCTGTATTCTCATATTTTAGGGCTAGAGCAGTAACAAGGGGTGTTTTACCACTACCACCTACAGTGAGGTTTCCTACGCTTATTATCTTGAGACCAAAATCTTGTGGAGTTTTACTTTTAAAACGTAACCATACTACCGCACAATATAACCAACTAAGAGGAAGAAGTAGTAGTGAGATTAGTTTTTGTAGAAGGGTTGGGTTGTAGAAATACTCTTCAACCCAAAATACAAAAGATTTTTTCAACTCTGTTTATACTCTTGTTTTAGCTATTTTTTTAACTTTATCTATTACAGTTTTAACATCTGTATCATTCATAGCAGCATAAATTGGAAGAGATAGTACCTGCTGGTAAGAACGAAGAGCAACTGGAAAATCATTTACACGAAGAGAGTATTTTGATTTATAGTACGTTAANAGATGAAGCGGAATATANTGAAGTCCACTACCAATACCNTCATCTCTTAGTTTAACTGCAAACGAGTCACGGTTTTTATCTACTTTGATAACATATAAAGAGAAAGGATTTTCGGCATTATCCATACTTGGAGTTATAATATGCTCAACTCCATCAAGTGCATCACTGTACATTTTGGCAATCTCTTGCTGTCTAGCTATATTATTGTCCTGCTCTTTTATCTGAGCACGAATATACGCTGCATTTAACTCACTCATAGAGTAGTCATTACCAATGTCAACCACATCATAAATATACTCTAGAGCATCCTTATCACGTACAATTGCATGATTAGCAAGAAGTGTTGCTCTTTCCATAATCTCATCATCGTTTGTAACAAGCATTCCACCATTACAGATGTTTTTCTTTAGATGAGACGAGAAATTAAAACAAGTAATATCTGCACCTGTTGAACCAATTCTGTTGCCATTATATGAAGCACCAAGAGCATCACTTGCATCTTCTACAATTTTTACATCATAGATGCCAGCCATAGAGTAAACTCTATTTAAATCAACAGTTGCACCACCAACATGGGTAACAATAACTGCTTTTAACTTTTTAGACTTATTGTCTTCAAGGTAATTCTCTAACTTGTCAAGGTTAATGTTATAGCTATTTTCATCAATATCGATAAAAACAGGCTCTGCATCAAAATGACGAACGACTTCTGGAACGCTAGGATGTGCATTCACCGAACATACAACTTTATCACCGCGTTTAAGGTCTAGTGCCAGCATCGCTAAATGAAGGGCTGATGTTCCATGTGAAGTAGCAAGTGCAAAATCTGCACCAATATATGAAGCAAACTCATCTTGGAGTTCTTGAACTTGATTTATATCTTCAGCATCCAAAACATCACTTACATTTGAGTGTGCCTCACGTGAGCTTTCATATTTACTAAATGGTATTTTCATAGGGTATATTCCTTGTTTTTATAAAGTTATATCTCTTGGATAATTAAAATCATGGTTCAATGTTCTTGATGTCAACTTAGCTATAACAGGCATTTTTCTTTTAAAATGGTTACGAAAAATTCGCTGTAAAATCATATCAAACATCTTGGCATCTATACCACGTTCTAGTATTTCATCTCTTGTTAATCTATCTTCCACATAAAGCTTCATAGCTTCATCAAGCTGGGCATATGTATAACCCAAGTCATCTTCATCACTCTGCCCATCCCATAAATCTGCAGAAGGCGGTTTTTTAATGATACTTCTACTAACTCCCAAATACTCTGCGAGTTCATAAACTTCACTTTTATAAAGATCACCTATAGGATTCACTGCACTTGAGAGATCACCATAGAGTGTTCCATAACCAAGCATTAGCTCACTCTTATTACTTGTACCTAATACTAAGGCATTCTCCCTTGCAGATATGTCAAAAAGTGTTGACATCCTCATACGTGATGAGAAGTTTCCTTTTCTCAGGTTATCCAAGTTAAGGTTCAACTTCTCGTAGGCTCTAAGCATCGGCTCTATAGATGCTGTCTCAGACTTCAAATTAAAATCACGACACAACTCATCTGCATCGTCAAGTGAGCTCTGTGAAGAGTATTGTGAAGGCATCTTTACACATAACAGGTCATCTTTAAAAGCTTTTTGTGCAAGAACTGCAACAACAGCAGAGTCTAATCCACCGCTCAGACCAACAACAACTTTTTTGATACCTGTTTTCTTAACTTCATCATTTAAAAAATGTTGTAGATACTCTGTAATCTGCGAATATTTACTCATAAATATATAAAACCTTTAAAAATTATTAACAAATATTATTATATCTAAGTTTTGTAACAAATACTCATTTAAGTTTATGAGGCTTTTTAATTTAACAATTTTGTAACTTTTAATCTTTTTTTAACTTAAACCTTGCGATGATTGGATTATGGTCCGAGATTTTTTTACTATCTATCACTTTAGAATTTATCAGTTCTAAATCTCTATATAAAATATAATCCAAAGAGTTTGTAAAAACTTTTTTTATCTTTGAGTTATCACTAAAGTCTACCTCTTTTAGTGACAGCTCACTGCTGAACTCTTTTAAAAGATTTACTCTTCTTATATTCCATGTATTAAAATCACCTGCAACTATCATAGCACCTTTATGGGACTTTATACTTAACTTTATCTGCTCAAGTTCATTATCAAAATCACTATTTTTTACAAAATTAATAGCGTGTAGATTAACTATTAGCAGTACTTTATCATGAGATATCTTATGTTTCGTTATTAGAGATACTTTATGTGTTGCGTAAGATAACTCACGTTTTTTCGTAAGTAGTGAGAGTTCATCTTCACAAGAGATTTTAAATGCACTTAAAACTCCGAAAACATGTCTTCTTGTTTGGATATTTGGAGATAAAATATAGGAAAAATCACAAACCTTCAACTTCTCAGCTAGCTGTTTTTTCACCTCTTGGAGTAGTAACATATTTATATGCTCTTCTTCTATAATTGATTTGAGATACTCCTTATATGACTTTTTAAGTGTAAGTTTTGCTACATTCCAGCATAAAACATTAATTACATCAGAGCAGTCCTCATCTTGATGTTTTAAAGATTTTATGCAATTAATTGGCTTAAACATATTTTTCCTCTATAGTAGTGGTGCTAAAACTCTCATCAAGTTTTCTAAAATTCTTCTAGGTGCAGAGACCTCTTTTGCGCCCATTGACGAGTTAGAGAGTAGTCTCTTCATCCATAGTTCGATATCTTCTATAACTTTATCAGAGTAAACGAATGTAGCTACTTCATAGTTTAAAAACAGACTCCTGTTATCAAGGTTTATACTTCCTAGCATTACTCCTGTATCATCAAACAGTACGGCTTTAGCATGCAGCATTGCTCCATCATAAAGTGCAACCTCCACTCCAACCTCCTCAAGCTCTCTCATATATGAACTTCTTGTTACATTAGCTATAAAATGATCTGTCTCCTTTGGTGTAATAAGCTTAACATCTATCCCTTTATGTTTAGCAATGATAATTGCTTGAATAAGTGTACTATGAGGAATAAAGTATGGAGTGACAATCCAAATACGCTCTTTCGCACTATAGATAGCACAAAGCAGTGCTTCATAAAGAATATCGCGAGGCATATCCGGTCCAGATGGTACTACTTGTATAAATGTGTTACCACTATTGTATGTAGAATTAGTTGTAAAGTTTAGTTTTTCCTCTGAAGCATAAAACCAGTCAGATGCAAATATTTCAAAAAATAATTCTGCAGATGAGCCCTCGACTAAAAACAACATATCTTCCCATCTTGATTTATCGATCTCTGGACCTAGGTATTCACTAGATAGATTCATACCACCACTTAGAACTTTTTTATTGTCAAACAGGTATATTTTTCTATGATTTCTAAGGTTTATATAGTTTCTAAACGGCATACGGAATATAGGCATAAAAAACTCTATTTTTGTACCTGCATTTCGCAAATCTTTTAGCTTATAATCAAAAAGATATAAGCTAAATGAACCTATTGAGTCTATAAGAATCTTTATTTCAACACCATCATTAGCTTTTTTTATAAGAGCATCTATAATATTATTTGTAACACTGTCACACTCAAATATATAGGTACTTATATAGATTGACTTTTTCGCATCTTTAACAGACTCCATAAATACTCTGTAAGCTTCTCTTGAGTCAGTATATAGCTCAAATTTTTCATTCTCACTTGCATCTGCGATGCCATAACTTTTCAATACTTCATTTATAAGATTTGTTTTATTATAACTTTGTCCACGTTTTTGTAGCTTAATATACTCTTTTTTATATCTATTTTTTCGTTTTCTTGAACCAAAAAGAAAATACAATACAACCGAGATATAAGGTATAAGAATCATCAATAAAAGCCAAGCAAGAATACTCATAGGAGTGCGCCTTTTATACAGCATGTGTGTAAGTACAAAAACAATTAAAAGCTCGCCTAAAATGATAAGACTGTAATATAAAATAATGTTTGTTGTGTCTGTATTCATTATGCTAATCCTATAAAACAGATTATATCACTATTTTTATCGTAAATCTTAACACTTTTGTAACTCTTTAAAACTATACTGTCGACATATATACATTATTGAAGGAAAAAATATGGAGTTAAGTAGATTAATGAAAGTAGCACTAATAGGTCTTGTTTTTGCAAGTTCACTTATCGTTGTAAATGCAGATAAAATGATGAAAATGTTTCAAACAGTAAACCCAAATGAGGCAACTTTAGTTCAAACAAATAAAACTAAAAAGTTCTGTCCAATCTGTGGGATGACACTTCCTATGTTTTATAAAACAAACCATAGCTCGACTCACAATGGTGAAGCGAAACAGTACTGTTCAATCCACTGTGTTGTTGAAGACAAAGAGATAAATAAATCTGACTTAAAAGATATCAAAGTTGTTGATATTAAATCTTTAAAATTTATCAATGTTTCTGAAGCTTTCTATGTAGTAGGTTCTAAGAAAAAAGGAACAATGAGTATGGTTAGTAAGTATGCTTTTGCTAATATAGATGATGCAAGTAGGTTTGCTAAAGAAAATGGTGGAAAAGTCATGGACTACAATGCAGCGTATGCAGAAGCTAAAAAGGACTTTCCAAAAGATTCTATGATGATTACTAAAAAGCAAACTAAAGCTGCTGGTATGGGTGAAAAAATGTATAACAAAATGTGTAAAAAAACAGATAAAAAGTTCAGCTCAACTGCAGAGGCAAAAGCCTATATAAATGAGAATAAGCTTTGTGGTGACATAAAGGGTAAAAAACTTCAAGCTATTGGAATTTACTTAGGTAAACGCTAAATTTTAGCATCTTTGCGCTATAATTTCATCCAAAAATAGTAGCGCAAAGGATTACATTGATTAAAAAAATTGAAACAGCTAAGACTCTCCTAGAAGCCCTTCCCTACATTAAGAAATACGCAAATGAAACTTTTGTCATTAAGTATGGTGGTTCAGCTCAAATAAACCCCCAACTAAAAGATAAGTTTGCACAGGACATTATTTTACTTTACCTTATTGGAATTAAACCAGTAATCGTTCACGGTGGTGGAAATAAAATAAATGCCATGCTAGATAAACTCGAAATTGAGAGTGAATTTGTAGATGGAATGAGAGTAACAGATGAGCAGGTTATGGAAGTTGTTGAGATGGTTCTTGGTGGTAATATAAACAACGAGATAACAACACTTCTCAATGTTCATGGAGCAAAAGCACTTGGTATTACCGGAAAAGATGCAAACTGTATAACAGCCAAACCAAAAGCAGACGGAAAGTATGGTTTAGTTGGTGAAATAATAAATGTTGACGCAAAAGTAATCAATAAACTAATCGAAGATAAATTTATCCCGGTAATCGCTCCAATCGCTTCAGGAAACGAAGTCAATCATCCCGGCTTTAACGTCAATGCAGACCTATGTGCTTCTAAAGTTGCCGCTGCGATTAAAGCAAAAAAAATTATCTTTATGACTGATATTATTGGTGTNTTAGATAAGGATAAAAATCTTCTTGATACTCTCACTGAGGATGATATAAANGCTTATAAAGCTGATGAAACTATACATGGCGGTATGATTCCAAAAGTTGATGCTTGTCTTGAAGCAATTCATGGCGGAGTTGAAAAAGCACATATTATTGATGGAAGAGTTGAACACTCTATCTTATTGGAAATTTTAACAAGTGAAGGTGTTGGAACTGTTATAAAAGAGTCCTAATAGGGTTAGTACTTTAGATGAAATTCAAGACAGAATACAACTCTTCTAACAGATATCCTTTTTGGCCATAAAATTTAACTCTTTACAAGAGAAGCCAGCCTCTTTTCTTGCATCTGTATTTAAATTTTTAGGGCGTAAAAAACCTTGTGGATAGTACTTGTCTATTATCTCAAA
>JGI24724J26744_10002327_pt1 | contig 12679 bp, 13 predicted proteins | sample Cruoilmetagenom7_FD_26744 | JGI IMG/M metagenome (IMG submission 26744)
GAGTATCTTTAACCAATTAAATTAATTAATTTGGAAATAAAATTATTAGTCACATTTTTAGTTGGTTTTTTTATTGTGGCTATTGCTGCAAATGAAATTGCTAAGTTCTTTCAAAGAATAAAGTTCCCATTAATTACTGGATTAATTATTACAGGTATTGTTGCTGGTTCTTCAGTTCTAAATTTTATAAGTCCAAAGGCTATAGCTGAACTCAAATTTTTAAATGAAATAGCATTATCAATTATTGCTTTTTCAGCTGGATCAGAATTATATTTAAACGAACTTAGAAGCAGGATTAATAGTATTAAATGGATGACTATTGGTCAACTTGTAATAACTTTTGTTATGAGTGCTATTGTTATTTATTTTATAGCAGATCAAATTCCTTTTATGGAAACTATGCCATCAACTCATAAAATAGCTGTAGCAATACTATTTGCTACTATTTTTGTTGCCAGATCACCGTCATCAGCAATTGCTGTTATAAATGAAATGAGAGCTAACGGCCCATTTACAAAAACTGTTATGGGTGTTACAGTTGTAAAAGATGTATTGGTAATTATTCTTTTTGCTATTTGTTTATCAATAGCAAAAGCACTCATCAACAATGAATCAACAGGTGTTTTATTCTTTATTATATTANTTTTTGAATTAATTGCATCNTTTGGGTTAGGTTATTTACTAGGTAAATTATTACAAATTCCTTTTTTAACTAAGGCTGACAAACAATTAAAAGGAGCTGCAATATTAATAATTGGTTACGCCGTTTATTTATTTTCGCATTATATAAGAATTAAAACACTTGAATTATTTCATCATGAATTTATTTTAGAGCCACTATTAATATGTATTATTGGTAGTTTTGTTCTTACAAATTATAGCAAACATCGTATTGAATTTTCTGAAACATTAAAAGAAATAAGCCCACTAATTTACATTGTATTTTTTACCTTAACAGGAGCCTCTTTATCTGTGCAAACTTTAATGAGTGTATTTGGAATTGCAGTTGGTCTTTTCTTATTACGTTTAGTAACTATGTTTTTTGGAGGTGTAGTAGGAGTTTATGCTGCAAAAGACAATAAAAAATATGCTCCAATAGCTTGGATGCCCTATCTAACTCAAGCAGGAGTTGCATTAGGTTTAGCTACAATTATTTCACATGAATTCCCTGTTTGGGGGCATCAATTTGAAACAATCGTAATTGCAATAATTGTAATTAATCAATTGGTAGGCCCTCCTCTATTTAAATGGTCACTTAATTATGTTAAAGAAAGTCATTTACGAGCAAAAACCCCACAATTTGATGGCACACAAGATGCTGTAATTTTTGGTTTAGAAAATCAGTCCATTGCATTAGCTCAACAATTACAAAAGCACAAGTGGAGTGCTCGAATTATAAATACCGAAAAAAAGAGCAAAAATAAGACTGATGACATAGAGGTTATAAACTTATCGGAAATTAATTTAACTACTCTTAAAAAACTAAAATTAGAAAATGTAGAAGCTATTATTTTAATGCTTTCTGATGATTTAAATTATCAATTAGCTGATCTTATTTACGAACATATTGGAACAAAAGATGTAATTGTACGTTTAAACAAACGTGATAATTTTGAGAAATTTCATAAACTTGGTGCCTTAATAATTGAACCTGCAACAGCTATTGTAAGCCTTTTAGACCACTTTGTTCGATCTCCAAGTGCAACATCATTATTATTAGGTATGGATGATGGACAAGATTCAATTGATGTTGAAATTAGAAATGAAGATATACACGGTATGCGATTACGAGATTTAAGATTACCTGGAAATGTTTTAGTACTTTCAGTGAAACGAAAAGGACAACTTTTAGTTTCACACGGTTATACTCGTATGCGGTTAGGCGATGTTATTACTTTAGTTGGATCGGCAACTAGCTTAGAAGAACTTAAATTTAAATTTGATACATAATGCTTGGCTTAAAATCATCAACAAACCCAGAATGGGCAAAAATAGCAGAAGATAATTTAGAACAATTTTTAACAGACCATGCTTTTGCTGAACAAAAAGCAGCTGCTGGTGGTTTTTCACTTATTATATCATATTCAGAAGAAACTGAAATGGTAAAAGAACTAAGTGAATATACTATTGAAGAGACCGAACATTTTAAATTAGTGCATGATTTTATGGTTTCTCGTGGTTATACACTTGGAAGAGATAGTAAAAGTCATTATGCTGCTCACCTTTTTAAATTTTTTCCAAAAACGAAAGATAGGACTGAAAGTTTGGTTGCTAGATGCTTAATTGCTGCAATTATTGAAGCTAGAAGTTGTGAACGGTTTAAAACGTTGGCAGACTACACGTCTGACAAAGAACTGGAAACATTTTATAGAGATTTAATTGCTTCTGAAGCTGGACACTACACACAGTTTATTAAATTTGCACGTAAATATCAAGATAAAGAAATTGTTGATAAAAAATGGAATGATTTATTAGATTATGAAGCGGAATTTATGAATACTCAAGGTAAAACACCATTAGTTCACGGATAAATGTTTAGCAAAGAAGAATCTTCACAACTTAGAAAACTATTTTGGACAAGTTTTGGTAAATCTTTTCCAAGGAAATGGATATTGTACAATACTCAAATTAAAGATTTCAGCTTTAAATTTGTTGCCAATAAAAAACAAGCTATGGTTTGTTTAGATATTGAATCTTTTGATAAAGGGAAAAACAAACTGCTTTTCGATCAAATTTTAGAACTAAAAAGCAATTTAGTTGAAGATTATATCCCTGATGTTATTTTTGATGAACTCTATTTATTGGAAAACGGTAAAATTATTCATAGAATATATGTTAAATATAATGGAGAATTTAATATTCATAATAAAGATACTTGGCAAGGTGCATATCTCTTTTTTAATGAAGCCATGAATCAGTTTGAGTTGTTTTATGAAGATTTTGAAGATTTTATAAAACAAGCCATATACAATTAAAAATTATAAATTTTTAGACACTTCATAACTATTTAAAATTTACTTATTTTTGCATTTATGAACACTTTACAAAATGATACTATTATTGCATTAGCTACATCTTCAGGTATTGGAGCTATTGCTGTTATTCGTTTGTCGGGTGAAGATTCAATTAAAATTGTGAATCAGTTCTTCCAATCAAAGTTCGGAAACAAAGATTTAACAAAAGTAAAATCACACACAATTCACTTAGGAAATATTGTGGATAACAACCATATTATTGATGAAGTTTTGGTTTCAATATTTAAAAACCCACAATCATATACGGGTGAAAATGTGGTTGAAATTAATTGTCATGGCTCTGTTTATATTCAACAAGAAATTTTACAACTTTTTATAAAAAATGGTGTTAGAAATGCCAATGCAGGTGAATTTACATTGCGCGCTTTTCTAAACGGAAAAATGGATTTAAGTCAGGCTGAAGCAGTTGCCGATTTAATTTCATCAAATTCATCAGCTTCACATAAAGTTGCTTTACAACAAATGCGTGGTGGTTTTAGTTCTGAAATTCAAGATTTACGCCAGCAATTATTAAATTTTGCCAGTTTAATTGAGTTAGAATTGGATTTTGCTGAAGAAGATGTTGAATTTGCTGATAGAACTGAATTTAAAAATTTAATTTCTAAAATAAGTAGTGTTTTAAAACGCTTAATAGATTCATTTGCTTTAGGAAACGTATTAAAAAATGGTATTCCAGTAGCAATTGTAGGTGAACCTAATGTTGGTAAATCAACCTTGTTAAATGCACTATTAAATGAAGAGAAAGCCATTGTTAGTCATATTGAAGGAACAACAAGAGATGCTATTGAAGATGAAATAACTATTGATGGCGTTGCTTATAGATTTATTGATACTGCTGGTATTAGAAATACTGAAGACTTTGTTGAAAACATTGGTATTAAAAAGACTTTTGAAAACATTGATAAAGCACAATTAGTACTTCATTTAATTGATGCTTCAAAAGTTGAATTACTTCAAAATAAAAGTGCCGAATTAGAAGATAAATACCCAAATAAAAAAATTCTAACCATTATCAATAAAGCAGATTTACTTACAAAAAAAGAGATTCTAAATTTAAACTCACAATTTTCAGATCTAATCATACTATCTGCAAAACACAAAGAAGGAATTCATAATCTTACTACTATACTAACTCAATTAGCAAATAAAGGAGCGTTAAGCAACAACGAAACTATTGTAAGTAACTCTCGCCATTTTGAAGCTTTAAACAACGCTTTTAACGCTATTAAAGAAGTTGAAAAAGGTATTGAGGCTAATATTAGTACTGATTTATTTTCAATTGATATCCGTCAGGCATTATTTCATTTAGGAGAAATTACAGGTGAAGTTACAACCGAAGATTTATTAGGTAATATTTTTGCTAATTTTTGTATCGGAAAGTAAATACTACAAGCAAAGGAAGTGAAAAGAACTCAAAATCCTATTAACAAGCATTTTACATAAATAAATTAGATTGCAACCTACTTTTTAATTACTTTTACTGTACTATTATTGTCTCATTTTTACACTGGACTCGCAACAAAAAGTCGGACAAATTTTCTAAGACCTATGCTACATATTTTAAATTGTTAACTTCTATTTCTACTTCTTTAGGTGTTTTATAATTTAAAGAAGAATGTAATCTTCTTCTATTATACCAAATTTCTATATATTCAAATACGGCTAATTTAGCTTCTTCAATGGTTTTAAAACTATGATGATAAATCAATTCAGCCTTTAGTGTTTTAAAAAATGACTCAACCACAGCATTGTCCCAACAATTTCCTTTCCTACTCATACTTTGTGTAATGAGCTTATTTCTTTTAATATGTTTTCTAAACTCTTTACTGGCATATTGAATACCTCTATCAGAATGAAAAAGTAAAGGCTTCTCAATTTTTCTTTTTGATACTGCCATTTTCCAAGCTGGAATAATCGTTTTATTGGTGTACAACGTTGTACTCAACGCCCAACCAATAACTTGCCTGTCATATAAATCAATAACAGTAGTAAGATACAACCAGCCTTGTTTGGTTTGTATATAGGTAATATCAGATACCCAGGCTTCGTTCAAATCATTAGGGGTAAAGTTACTGTTTAAATAATTTCTGCAAATAGGATATCGATGGTTAGAGTTTGTTGTAATACGATATTTTCTGATTATTTTACTCCTCATACCAATCATACTGTTAAACTGGAAGTTTCTTTATGAGTAGCTCGCCATTTATAAATACGCTGAACTTGAACCCCTAACTCATTAGCTAAATCTTTAATATTATCTCGCTTGTAACTTAATCGAACTGCCTCTAATTTAAATTCAGTACTGTAATGTCGTTTTTTCATAATTCTAAGATATTTGTTTTTAGTTAAACAATCTTAAAATAGTGTCCGTGTAAATGTAGTAACTCCATTAGGGTCTATAGGGGCTTACAAAACCATCATTACCAACGAAAATAATAAAGAAACTCGAGTTTTTCTTAATAAAAACGGAAAGAGAATTACAAACGACCGTGAAGTTTATAAAGAAGTTTTTTCGAAGGATAAAAAAGGCAATTATACCAAATTAGAATTCTTTGATGTTAATGAAAAACCGATGGAATCTAACTGGAAAATTTCTGAGTACCATTGGTTTAAAAAACGAAACATGGTCGTTGAAAAACGATATAATCTAAATGGTGAAGCTAAAAATCTTTCTAGTTATTTTGAATTTGGAATTACAGGAATGCTGTTTAGAAAAGATGGTAGTCCAATAGCGAACTATAATTTAAATGAAGATTTAGAAATTATTAATAATTCTGGTGGTGTGGCATCATATCAAGATACCTATGATAAAAACGGAAACCATGTAAAATACACCTATCATGATGTAAATAACAAGCTTGTTATAAATCAGTTTGGACTAGCTATAGGAATGAAGGAATACGATGCCGTTGGAAATTATATCAAACAAGGACATTACGATCCAAACATGAAGTTTTTACGCGGCAGAGATATTGCAAGTAATCAACATGTTACATTAAGTAAAACGGCTTTGCAAAAAGATACTTTAGAAATTAAAAGAATCTCTTTAGGATATCTAATTGCTTTGCAAGAATTAAAGCCAAATTTAATGAATGAAGTAATGAATGACAGCTTAAATAAAGTTACCATAGGTTATAAGAGAACTGAAAAAAGAAGTGGTTACCTACATATCGAAAGAGCGTATGATTAAAAATGCTGAAAATTGGAATAAATCAAATACGCGCTTTCCTCCAAAACCAAGCAATCAAGTCATCATACTAGATATTTACAATCGTATTGCAACTGTTAAACTATATTCTGATAATTGGGTTGAATACCTGCACTTAATTAAACTTGATGGTATGTGGAGTATTGTTAATTTACTTTGGCAGCATAAAGACATTAACAGATATCCTAAAGAATAATCAATCTTTAAAAACTCTAAACACATTCAAAATAAAACATAGAATAAACGGATTGAAAATATCATAATTGAAGATATCAAACAATTGTTAATACTGTTAAAACCACTTCTAGATATTTCATTGGTCGCAAAAAACATATAACGGTTCTTTTTAAGAATACTTTCGAACTTTAATTTAAAACTATATACTTATGAAAATACCTTTTATTGAATTTTGGTTCAATTATTGAAGAAAAACAATTTTAAGAGTATAGAAAACGAAAAAGTATAAATATATTTAATAGTTAACCTTAATTAAACTCAAATAATAATGAATAGATTACAAATAATATTAGTAATTGGCTTAAGTTATTTCTTTCAACAATTTACAAATGCTCAAACCAATCAAAATGTTCAGTTTTTACAAAAAGTTGGTGCTTTGGATAGCATATATTCCGAAAGCCTTAAAGAATACAGGAAAATTTATGTGCAACTCCCTGCGGATTACAACGCTAATAAAAATGAAAAATATCCAGTAGTATATATTTTGGATGGAGAAGTTTTCTTGCCTACTGTTAATAATGTTCAAAATTTTTATAGTGGTGGTTTTACGCCTGAAATGGTTATTGTTGGTATATCAAACGATAAGAACAGAATGCGTGACTTGACAACTTCAAAAGTAACAGAGATGTATGGAAGGCCCTTTGAACAAGAAAACGGAGAGGCGGCCAATTTTAGTAAGTTCATAGAGACCGAATTGATACCGTTTGTAGAAAATAAGTATCCTACTACTAATTTCAGAACGCTAATTGGCCATTCATATGGTGGTTTGTTCACCATCTATACCTTAATTCATCACCCAGAATTATTTTCTAATTATTTAGCTGTAGATCCAAGTCTAAATTGGGATAATCAAAAATTATTAAAGCAAGCTCAAGACATACTATCAAATAATAACTATAAGGGAAAATCTTTATTTATGTCTTTAAACGGGCAATTAAATTGGCAGGATTCAACTGTAACAATAGACAATGTTATGCAGGATACATCTGATTTTACCTTATTTCCAAGGTCTAATATTGCCTTTTCAGATATCGTAAAGCTAAACGATAAAAATGGATTGGATTTTGAGTGGAAATTTTATCCGAAAGACCTACATGGCACTATTCCCTTTCCTTCAATCATGGATGGTTTAATTTCTATTTTTCAATGGTACCAAATGGAAAACATCGATAAAATAAACTCGTTTGATACTTCAAAAGAAGAGCTATTTGATATTATAAAATATAGAGAAGAGAAGCTTAAAACCCATTTCGGGTATGATGTTCAGCCATATCCTGAAGAACTTTTAAGCATGTCAGGTTATATGAAAATGGATATGGGGCAAATGGAAAAGGCAAAGATGTACTTTGAGTTCTGTATTAAATTTTACCCAAATAGTGCAAATTCATACGATTCTATGGCAGATTATTATGAAAGAAATGGAGATTATGACAATGCTTTAAAATTTGTGACTAAAGCTTATGAAATAAGTGGTGATGATTCCTATAAAGATAGGATTGAAGCACTAAAGAAAAAATAAGAAAAGCTATATATTTAACACTATTTTGATTCCTAAAATATTTAATAAATGAAAACTACTACAAAATTGTCAATACTGTTTATAGCATTACTTCTTAATATAAGTTTATGCAAAGCACAAGATACATCATATACTAAAGAATATAAGGAAAAGGTTATTCAAAGCATCTCGCAATTAATGAATGATTTTTATGTATTTCCTGAAGTTGCTAAGTTGACTGAAGAGCATTTAAAGGCTCAATTGTTAGATGGCTATTTTGATCAGTTTGAAAATGATGAAACTTTTGCAAAAGCCTTGACGAAGTCAGTTCAAGCCATTAATAAGGATAAGCATCTGCGTATATGGTCTAATCAACCATATGTGACTCCAGAAAAATCTCAGGAAAGAATAGTTGAAGAACACATTGCTCGAATTGACAGATCCAGAAAATCAAATGCAGGATTCAAAACTGTTAAAATTCTGGATGGAAATATAGGTTATATTGACTTAAGAGGGTTTGCTGGATTAGAGAGTGGGAAGGAAGTCGCAGATGCTTATATGAAATTAATGTCAAGAACGGATGCCATCATCATCGACTTAAGCAAAAATGGAGGAGGTAGTCCCAACATGGTTCAGTACTTATGCAGTTATTTCTTTAATCAAAAATTGCTTTTGAATAGTCTTTATTGGAGAGAAGGAGATAGAACACAAGAATTTTGGACTTTAGATAAAGTTGGAGGGCTTAGAATACATGATATTCCATTATTCATCATTACTAGCGAAAGAACTTTCTCCGCAGCAGAAGAATTCTCATATAATATGCAAACTCAAAATAGGGCAACTTTAGTGGGGCAAACCACTGGAGGAGGTGCCAATCCAGGAGGAACTAAAAGAATCAATAATAATTTGAGTGTTTTTATTCCAACAGGAAAAGCAATTAATCCAATCACTAAAACTAATTGGGAAGGTGTTGGAGTAATTCCAGAAGAAGAAACAAGCGTTGAAGGTGCTTATGATAAAGCCCTTGACTTAGCTCAAGATGCCGCGGAAGCTTACAAAGCAAAAAGAAATGAAAAATACACCCAGTTGTTTATGGATTTAAACGGTAAGCTTGAATATTATACTGTAGGAAAATCAGACGAATTAATTCTCAAAAGTCTGAGTGATTGTAAAGTAACAAAATTGTTTGACGAAGGAGACATTAATAACATGGGTTATGAATATTTAATGACGTACGAAAAACCAAAAATAGCTGAATCAATTTTGAGAGCAAATACTATTCTCTATCAGAACTCTGCAAATGCATTTGATAGTTATGGAGAATTATTAATGATAAATGGAGATTTAGAAACTTCTCATAAAAACTATCAACGAGCAGTTGATATTGCTATCGAAAATGAGGATAGAAACCTCGAATTATTTCAGAAAAATTTAGAAACAATAAAACAAAAGATTAAACACGAATAATTGTGGCAATACTTTGGTTGTTTTTGAATCCCATAATTTTTGTTATCAGAGATAGAATAGTTATTCCTATTTATTTACAAGGCTATGAGATTGTTAGGGAGGCGCAACTGTTGTTGAAGCTTTAAATGATATGCATAGAAATTTATTGTAGCTATCAATCAATTGTTAATATATAACTATGAAAAGAGTTTATAAACGTCAAATATTCAAGAGTTTAGATCTAATTATTGTTCAATTTAAAGAAGAAATTACTTATAATGATCTTAAAAGTTTTATCGAAAAAGTAAGACAAAATGAGAGGCGAGCTATTTCACATAAAATACTAGTTGATTTAAGGTATTCACTAATTAAAGTAACTATTCAAGAAATTGAAATGTTTGGGAATCTTATTCATAAAAATAAGTTGTTTTCTGAAAGGTTATCAATGTCATTTCTAACAAAAACTCCTGAACAAGTTGCAAAAGCGATGATTTATTCGTCAATTAATTGTAGTAATCCATTAGCAATAATCAAATAATGAACAGATATATAATCAAAGCATTTATGAAATCCCAAATAATTTTCCTTCTAATCATTATAACAACTATAAAAGGATTTTCTCAAAACACTTCAGAATACTCAAAATTAATAGGTGAAGGTTGGAAGCTTTGTCTATCTAAAGATTACAAAAGTTCAGCCGAACTTTACGAAAAAGCATTTGAGCTTTACCAAAATGTTCCATTAAATGATCGCTATAACGCTTTGTGTATTTATGCGCTGGCAAATAATAAAGACAAGGCTTTTCATCAATTATTCATTATTGCCAATGAGTTGAAGTGGACGAATTATGACCATTTAATAAATGATACTGATTTGGACAATTTACATACTGATGACCGATGGGTAGAACTAAGCAACCTAATTTTGAAAAATAAAAATGAGGAAGAAGCACATTTTGATAAGGATATGATAGTTGTATTAGATCAGATCTATTTTGATGATCAGAGTACTCGAAATAAGATACGTTCTACAGAAGAAAAATATGGAAGGGAATCTAGAGAAATGGATATTCTATGGCAAGATATTCTAAAGAGAGATTCAATTAATCTAATTAAAGTAAGTAAAATCTTAGATGAAAAAGGATGGCCAGATAAGAATTTAATCGGGGAAAGAGGAACTTCTACTTTGTTTTTAGTGATACAGCATGCAGACCAGAACACACAGGAAAAGTATTTGCCTATAATTAAAAAAGCAATGGAGAACAAAAATTTGCCAAAAAGTCAATATGCCATGTTTTATGACCGCTTACTATTGAGACGAGGAGAGCGTCAAATATATGGTACACAGTTGGCTATGAGCAAAGAGAGTAAATTGCCTTATGTTTTACCCCTTGAATCTCCTGAAAATGTTGACAAAAGACGAGCTGAAATGGGTTTAAATACAATGCAAGAAAATTTAAATCGATGGAATATTACTTGGGATGTTGAGGAATACATAAAGATCTTGCCAGTTATAGAAGCAAAAGAGCAAGAACTCAATATTAAAAACAAATAATTTAACTGGAGAAAGTTAAAGACTATTGCTACACTGTATATAGCAAATAGAGCATATTGTGTTAAATTGAAAGTTCAGAGCCATTTTACAAAGTCTGTTAAATATAAAATTTGGCTTTTTAACAAAAAGTAAAAACAAAACATAAAAATTCAGTTCTGTGTAAATCCAAAAAATTAGCGCCTTTTTACACGCTACGCTTCATTCACAAGACCTTTATGCTTCATTATGACCCGTCCTGAAATAATAAAAAATAAACTAAAAACAACATGAAAACACTAAATAAATCATTACGTATTTCAATTAGCTTAATTTTATTAATCTCATTATTTAATTGTTCATCAGATAATGATATTATTGAATCAAATAATGATTCAAATAGGATAGAATTCGATGGTCAAATTTATCAAATAAATGACGGTTTTTTTGAAAGCGGAAATTATAATGAGTTCAGTATGGCTTTATTCCCAAAAGGTATTTCCATAAATTATGATAGTAATTATTACATTAATGGAGGTAATTGGTATTTAGAAATAGATGAAATTATTTCAGATGACAATACAATTGAAGGAACATATACCTCTGGAGAAGATGTTTTTGGATATTTTATTAATAATGCTCAATTTCTTGATGACGTGCTTCTTCCTGGTAAAATTGTACAAGAAATAAATAAAGAAGGAACGTTAACTATAAATAAAATAGGTATAGAATATGAAGTGATTTATGAAACCTTTGACAATAGAAACAATGCATTTACAGCATATTACAAGGGTCCGTTAGTATCAAGACGATAATATAATTCCTCTTATCCACAAAGGGAAATAACGTTAGCACAACAATTCATAAAATTTTACTTACATTTAAACTCAATAACGAACCTATAAACATTCAACAAACGATTTGCTACAACCGAAAAATCTCCGATTTTACAGTCGCACAAAATTTATAAAAAACCGTTACCAAACATAAGAAAATGATTCATTTGATTGTAGGAAATACAGGTTCTGGAAAGACAACTTATTCAAACAAGTTAAAAGAGAAAACTAAAGGAATTATTTTCTCAATTGATAAATGGAATAATATATTATTTCTTCCAGATAAAATAGAAAAAGATGGAATTAATTGGTTTCTTGAACGAATTGAGCGTGTAGAATCTGTAATTTCAAGTTTAATATTACAGCTTGAAAGAACAGAAATAGACTCTATTCTCGATTTAGGATTATCAAAATTTGAACATCGAGAAAAATTTAGAAAATTTGCAAAAATTAATAATATTGAGATAAAGATTCACTTTTTGGATATTTCAAAGGAAACTAGATTGAAAAGAATATTTGAACGAAATAATGAAAAAGGANAAACTTTTGAATTTGAAGTAACTCAAGAGAATTTTGAGTTTATGGAAAGTTGGTTTGAAAAACCTTCTGAAATGGAATTGAAAAATGGAATTTTAATTAATGAGTAAAAAAACGTTTGGCAATACCGTATAAATTTTATGCTTTTATCCAATAAACAATAGCTAAACACTACTAAAACCGAACACCTTAATTACACCTAAACTAACCTAAAGCCTTATAAACAAAGAAAAATTACTTATTGTATTGGTGAAATAAAAAACAAATATGAACACTACTGATTGGCTTGGGTTTATAGGTGTTTTTCTTATTCTTTTAGCATATATTCTAAATGAAATAGGAAAAACTACTA
>JGI24724J26744_10002331_pt1 | contig 12664 bp, 12 predicted proteins | sample Cruoilmetagenom7_FD_26744 | JGI IMG/M metagenome (IMG submission 26744)
TTTTGGTGTTTTTTGCGAAGTTCATTTAGGTGTGAACTCATGGTCATAAGTTGTTCTCCCTTATTTTGATTTCCGTATCTTCAGTCGACCACAGATTTTGCATTCTGTCACGAAAAACAAACCTGCTGCGACCGATAGTCCTAGAAAACACTGGAAAACTTTATTTTATGTTAACGCCATCCATGGTCAATGCAGCGCCGTCGCGCAGAACCGCACGAATTTGCGGCGTATAGCTTTCTCGGTCGCCATCATGTGCAATGCCTTCGTGCATTATGGCGGGGGCCAGCAATTGAGGGGCGGCGCGCGCACCTTTGCGGGCTTGCACGATCACCAGCTGGGCTGGACGACCGATGCGCGGGGATAGCGGCAGTATTTTGATGCCACCCAACCGCGAATCAATCGCCACTAGCAGTTCGGGCAGGCGTTCGGCGTTCTGAATAAAGGTCAAATACCCTTTTGGTTTCAATCGCCGCGTTGCAACAGCAACCCAGTTTGCAATTGGAGTCTGTTCCGCCAGTGCAAGCTCGCGGCCTACATCCGTGGCCGCTGTGCCGTGCTTACGCAAATAATACGGTGGATTGGCAATGACATGGTCAAAATTCTGCTGCAAAACCGCGTCCGGCAACTGGGACAAATCAGCGCAATGCACGTCCATCTCAAAGCCGTTCGCCACCGCATTGCGCTGTGCCAAATCGGCATAATCGGCCTGCAATTCAACACCGGCTAGCATCACGCCCTGCACCCTCGATGCCAAACACAGGCTTGCCACGCCGCCGCCGCACCCCAGTTCCAGCACGCTGTCACCTGCCTTGGCGGGCACCGTCGCGGCCAACAAAACAGGATCAACGCCGGCTCGATATCCCGACTTTGGTTGCAAAATTTCCAGCGCACCGTTCAGGAATAAATCACAGCTAAGATCACCCGCCGAGAAACCCATCAGCGATTTTTCTCAAACGGGATATCATTGTCACGCAGAATTGCGCGCGCCATAAACAACTCTTTTTCCCGCACCAGCAGGCGGCGCGGGAAAATTCCGATACCCCCTTCAAGCACACTCATATTTACGTCCATTTCAAAGCAGTCTATACCCTCGCCATGCAAGAGCGCTTTGGCAAATGCAATGACCGTAATGTCGTTGGTGCGCAGGAGTTCTTTCATATAAAATGACATAATGGCAAACTGGACAGTTTGTCGAGCCGCCTGACGAGAGAATGATGGGACTAGATAACACAGCAGTTAAACCACACGACCATCTAAGCACTCATTTAGCGTCGGAGTTGACGCAGGTGAATGCATTGATCGTTGATCGCATGGCGTCCAAACACGCGCCGCGCATCCCCGAGGTCACGGCGCATCTGGTCGAGGCCGGCGGCAAGCGCCTGCGCCCGATGCTCACTTTGGCGACGGCGCGTCTGTGTGGTTACACGGGACCATACCATATCCATTTGGCCGCAACAGTTGAATTCATCCACACCGCCACCTTGCTGCATGATGATGTTGTTGACGAAAGCGGGCAGCGCCGTGGCCGACCCACCGCAAACCTTTTGTGGGACAATAAGTCTAGCGTATTGGTCGGCGATTATCTGTTTGCCCGCAGCTTTCAGTTGATGGTCGAAACCGGTTCACTTCAGGTTCTCGACATCCTTGCCAATGCCTCGGCCACCATCGCCGAAGGCGAAGTGCTGCAGTTAACCGCGGCACAAGATCTGGCCACGACCGAGGACACCTACTTGCAAGTGGTGCGCGGCAAAACCGCCGCCCTGTTTGCCGCCGCCTGCGAGGTCGGCGGGGTGATCGCAGATGCGCCCACAGATCAAATCGAAGCTCTGCATACCTTCGGCGACGCGATGGGAATCAGCTTTCAGATTGTCGACGATTTGCTGGACCTTACCGGTGGCGATGCCATTGGTAAAAACATCGGTGATGATTTCCGTGAACGCAAACTGACATTGCCCATGATCAAGGCGATTGCCAAAGCCGACGATGAGGAACGTGCCTTTTGGGTGCGCACCATTGAAAAGGGCAAACAGGCCGATGGCGATCTAGATCATGCATTGGCATTGATGGACAAACACGGTGCCCTTACCGCCACCCGCAAGACCGCACTGGACTGGGCCGACAAAGCCAAAGCGGCCCTAACGGTGCTGCCAGACGATCCAATCCGTAAAATGCTGACCGATATAGCCGATTACGTCGTGGCGCGGATCAACTGAGGCGCTGCATCCTCACCATTCAGTAATGTTGTTGGTTTTACCCACCAATCCGAATGCGCCTCCACGACCTGCTGAGCGGCAAGTTTCGCCGCAGTCAGGGACGGATATAAACCAAAACACGTCGCGCCGGACCCTGACATCCGCGCCAGCAGGCAACCGGTTGTTTGCCTGACCTGCTCCAGCACGGTTGCAATAATAGGCGCTTGTGAAATGGCGGCAGGCTCCAGATCGTTTCGCTGCTCGGCCAACCAGCCCACGAATGCCGATGTGTTCGACATGTCGGGGGGCATCTCGGTCATGGCGGGGTTGCTTCGTTTTTTGAGCGCAGCAAACACCGAAGGGGTCGGCACGGAAACCCGCGGATTGACCAGCAAAATTGCAAGCTGGGGGGCATCATCTAACAGATTGATCTGATCACCAATGCCGCAAATTCGGGCCGGTTTGGAGGCCATACACATCGGGATGTCAGCCCCGATATCTAGCAGTTCACGCATCGCCATATCGGTAAACTGGTCTAGGTCAAACGCGCTATCAATTCGTTCTAGAAGAAACGCCAAACCGCGAAAACAAGCGGCCGCATCTGCTGAGCCGCCGCCAATACCGGCTTCCGTGGGCAGAGATTTTTCCAGATGTATTCCGAGCGGATGCCCCTGCCACAGCTTTGATGCCACCTGCATCACCAGATTGTTTGCATCCACTGGCACGCCCCTGGCCTCGGGGCCGGACACTGTCAACGCGTTCAAACTAGCTGGCGCTATGGTCAAAACATCACCAACCCCTGCGAACATCACCAGCGAATCCAGCAGATGATATCCATCATCGCGTTGGCCGGTTACGTGTAGGGTAAGGTTGATCTTGGCCGGCGCGAAAACCTTAACCGTCATTCGCCATCACCGGCAACGGCTCCGCGCCTTCTTCTTTCAAAACCGCGTCCAGACCGACTTCGAGCTTGCGGCGAATGCGGATCGCGTCCACCTCTTCCGGTTCAAACGACAACGCACGACGCCATTGGAAATCGGCCTCCAGCCGACGGCCAACAGCCCATAACGTATCACCCAGATGATCCGACACGATCGGGTCGACCGGCGTCAGCTCGGCAGCGCGCTCCATGTATGTCACTGCCTCCTCAAAGCGGCGCAAACGGTATAGCGCCCAGCCCAGTGAATCGGTGATATAACCATCGTTTGGCACCGCAGAAACGGCACGCTCGATCATTCCCAGCGCCTCGTCCAGCTGGATATCTTTCTCGAGCAACGAGTAACCAAGATAGTTTAAAACCTGTGGCTGGTTCGGGTTCAGTTTTAGCGCCATGCGAAAATCGGCATTGGCCTTTTCCCAGTTGTCTGTGCGTTCAAAGCTGATCCCGCGGGCGTAAAACAGGAACCAATCATCGGCCACCGGCTTGCCCGTCAGTTCCAATGCTCGGCTGTAGGCCTCGGCGGCCTCATTGTAGCGCTCAAGTTGTCGCAGCGCATTGCCCAGCGCCGACTGCACGCTTGGCAAATCGCCGTGGCTTTTGGTCAATTGTTCCAAAACCTCGATGGCGGCCTCTTCTTTGCCCGCCTTGCGCAGGGCCGCAGCCCGGCCCAATTCGGCAGCGTGGAACGACGGATCATCCCGCCCGACACGGTTATAGGCCAAGGTCGCAAGATCATATTGCTCCATATCCTCCAACAATCCGGCGCTCATCAAAATTGCGTCAATGTGGGTCGGATTCAGATGTTCGGCCATACGGGTGTAAACCAGCGTATAGCCGTTATCTGTTTCTCCTCTCAGAGCACTGGCAACCGAATAGAACACCTCGGCCAACCCTTCGGGCGGGTTTGTGACGGTGTTGAAAGGCAACATAATGCCTGCCTCAAGATCGGTGCGTAACCGCATGACCCGCGGGTCTAGCTCATCGCCAAAAACCGCCATCAACAATTCAAGCGCATCCGCGTTACGCTCAAGCTGGCTTAGAACCTCNGCATGGGCCAGCACGCCGCCTACGGTCAACTGCAACGGCCCATTTTCATCTCCGGCAAAGATCTCCGCCGCTCCTTCAAAATCACCAACCGACGCTAGCGCCAATGCTTTGTGATACAATCCAAACCCGCGGGTGCCTTTTGCTTTGGCAACTTCGTCAAAATGCGCAAGGCCAGCAGACATATTACCGCGTCCAATTTCGGACCACGCCATCGCCAACCCGTCTACCAACGGGCCAATCGTGTCGCCGCCGTCAAGCATTTTGATCACACCGTCGTAATCCTGCTTTTGCGCCAGATCGACCAACAGCACGATGCGCGAAATCTGGCTAACAGCGCCATCCGCCGTCATTTTCCGTGCCACAGGAACAGCGCGGTTCAACTGGCCCAGACCAACAAATGATACCAGCGCGTTTTCCATCAATGACGCGTTCGACGGGTCGCGGATCAAGGCTTTGGTGTAATATTCAGCCCCNGCTTTGTAGTCATTGTAATAACTGGCATGACGCGCCGCCAGATAGGCNCCTGACAATCCGNCTGCCGTGGCAAATGAGGCCGGTAAAACGGTTACAAGACCCAAGGCAAGGGCGAAGAGTGAGCGGCGAAGGGATATGGGCACGGGTGATCAGACCTTATGTTTGAACCTGTTATGTCATTGAAACCTAGCCGCTCAGTAGCATCAAATCAATGCAGGGCACTCAAATGAGCCCCCCGCTTTCTGACAAATCCGTTACATATTTGGATAATTGGGACCATCGCCGCCTTGGGGTGTTGTCCAAGTGATATTCTGGCTCGGGTCTTTGATGTCGCAGGTTTTGCAATGCACGCAGTTTTGGAAATTAATCTGGAAGCGTGGCTCATTGCCTTCTTCCTCAATCACTTCNTAAACACCGGCGGGGCAATAGCGCTGTGCAGGTTCCGCGAATTTCGGCAGGTTCACCGAAATTGGCAGGCTGGAGTCGGCCAGTTGCAAATGGCACGGTTGGCTTTCCTCGTGGTTTGTGGANGAAAAACTGACGCTGGTGAGGCGATCAAACGACAGAGTGCCGTCTGCCTTTGGATATTCGATCGGCTTATAATTCGCCGCTTCGCCCGTGGCCAAAGCGTCGGATTTACCGTGCTTCCATGTGCCCAGTGGGTTCCAGCCCGTCACATTGGCTACCCACATGTCGAACCCGCCCAGAACCAGCGATGGCAACATTCCCAGCTTGGACCAAATCGGTTTCACATTGCGCACCCGTTTCAGGTCTTTGGCAACGGGGCCCGATTTCAAATCCGCCTCATAGGCCGTCAGTTCGTCGCCTGCGCGCCCGTCTTTGATCGCCGCAATCGCAGCCTCAGCCGCCGTCATGCCTGACAGCATTGCGTTATGATTGCCCTTGATCCGTGGCACGTTCACCAATCCTGCGGAACAGCCCAACAGAGCGCCGCCCGGGAAGGCGACTTTGGGCACTGACTGCCAACCGCCCTCGGTGATTGCACGCGCGCCATAAGCCACGCGTTTGCCGCCTTTCAGCAGCTCTGCCACCATCGGATGATGCTTGAAACGCTGGAATTCCTGATAGGGCGAAAGATAGGGATTTTTGTAGTTCAAGTGAACCACAAAGCCGACATAAACCTGATTGTTATCAATGTGGTAAATGAACGACCCGCCNCCGGCATTNTTGCCCAACGGCCAGCCCATCGTGTGGGTCACTGTGCCTTCGCGGTGTTTGTCTGGGTCAATCTCCCAGATTTCTTTCATGCCCAGCCCGAACTTGGCCACATCGGCATCGGCGCCCAGATCATATTTGGCGATCACCTCTTTTGATAGGCTGCCTCGTACGCCTTCCGACAGGAACACATATTTGCCGCTCAACACCATACCAGGTTCATAGGAATCCGACGGGGTGCCATCAGCATTTTTGCCAAATTCACCCGCGACGACACCGGTCACTTCGCCATTGTCGCCGTAAACCAGCTCGGAACACGCCATGCCGGGGAAAATTTCGACGCCCAGTTCCTCGGCCTGCTCCGCCATCCAGCGGCACAGATTGGCCATTGAAACGATATAGCAGCCGTGGTTGCTCATCAAAGGCGGCATTGGTGTGGTGGGGATACGGATTTTCCCCGCCTCGCCCAGCATGTAGAAATTGTCTTTCTTCACAGGCACGCTGACTGGCGCGCCCTTGTCTTTCCAATCCGGAATCAATGCGTCCAGCCCAACAGGGTCCAGCACCGCACCCGACAGAATATGTGCACCCACCTCCGAGCCTTTTTCAAGCACAACAACCTGAATATCCGCATCCAGTTGTTTCAATCGGATCGCTGCCGAAAGGCCTGCAGGCCCCGCGCCCACAATCACCACATCGTATTCCATCGACTCGCGTTCTATCTCGGACATATCTGTTCTCGCTCTTTGATTATCGCGCAAGATTGTTGCGCTGGGAAATCGTCACCACGTTGGTATCGGAAACCGCCCCAGCGGGTCAATCATTACACAGCGCTTTTACGTCGCCGCAAAGCCCACCAAACGGCAAATATGACAATAATCGAAACATAACCGTCCACAGCATAGTGATATCCCGTGAAAATCGACAGGTAGAGGGTGAAGAACACGAACGTCGCCGCCACGGGCACCAACCATTTACTGCGTTCAGACATATAAATTGCCGCCACCGTTGCAATCGCGACATGCACGCTGGGAAATGCTGAAATGCCCGATCCGATCAACACGGAGTGGCCCGCATAAATCTCCCACAATGCTTTTTGCGTTATGCCGATCCCCGAGGATGTGACGCCGCTCTCTACCAGCGCTACGGTCAAATCCGCAAACCGCTCACCGCCGACCAAACGGTCATAAAAAACCGGCCCGACCGACAGACCCGAAAAGGCCAACACATTGCCCACAAACACCCACGCCACTGCGTATAGGATTAAAGTGCGCAACATGCGGGCCCGGTCACCGTCCGTCAGCGCGATAATAACCGGCAAAGCGAATGCCGGCAGTGCCCAGATTGTCAAATAGCTGTAGATCATCAGGTTAGTCGGCAGGTAATCCCCCATCCAATGGGCAATCACCCATGGGTCCACCCCGAAATGGATCGCCCTATCAACATTTGCGATGAACGTATCTGCAAAATAGGGGGTGATAAATGACATTACATTTTTTAAAATGGTAAATCCGGCATGTATGAAAACACTGGCAATCATGGCCAGCCCGATCACTGGAAATCGTGCGCGTAATACATCCCGATCTACGGTCAAAACCAGAATAATCAGACCAACCAATATGCCAATCAGAAAATATTTTCCGGTTTGCCATAGCAAATACGCGGATCGCGTGACGGCTATAAATCCAGTCATGCCACCATCCATAAAGAATGGCGCAAAAATGATGGCGAAAATCATATAGACGGTCGTAAATATCAAAAAAGCCCGCACTGCCTGCTCCTGCATCAATATGTATTGTTTTTTATTGGAACCTCGGTAGCGCAACTATGCCACCTGCGTCAATTATCCGCCTACATTATAGGGAAATGGTGTATTTCCCTTGCAATCATGCCACTTGTCGGTTTGTTTGGATAAACAGTTGTTCGCGTCGAACATATCTAGGCGCACCATCAAAACTGAAGAGAATTATGGAAAAAATACCACTGACCCGCACGGGACATGCCGTGCTTGAAAAAGAACTGAAAATCCTCAAGTCCGAGGGACGTCCAGCCGTGATCCGCGCGATTGCCGAGGCCCGCGAGCATGGCGATCTGTCTGAAAACGCTGAATATCACGCCGCCCGCGAAAAACAGAGCTTTATTGAGGGACGCGTCAAAGAGCTTGAGGGTATCTTGTCGCTTGCAGATGTGATCGACCCTGCGTCCATGTCCGGCACCATCAAATTTGGCGCGACCGTCAAACTGGTGGACGAAGATACCGACGAAGAAAAAACCTATCAAATCGTTGGCGAACCAGAAGCAAACATCGAAAAAGGCCTGCTTAATCTGCGCTCACCACTGGCACGCTCGCTGATTGGCAAAGAAGAAGGCGATAGCATCGAGGTGAAAACCCCGGGCGGTGAAAAGGCTTATGAAATTCTGACCATCGAATACAAATGACGGGTCACAAAAACCATGTCTGGACGGATGAGCGAAAACAAAGCTGATAAACCGATTGATCTTGGCATCTATGGTCGTGGCGGCAGCGGCGGCATAACTGCGACTGAAATTTTTGCGATTGTCCTAGGCGCGATATGGATTCTCGGTGTGATCCTGTTTTTCACCTTTGCGCCAAAGAATGATGGCAACGCCTCGCTTGATCCGATCGTTTTTGTGATGAAGCTAATGGCGATATTCNTACCCATTGCCGTGATCTGGGTCGGGGCCGCTGCGGCGCGTTCCGCACGGATTATGCGCATTGAATCCGCGCGCCTTCAGTCNGCCGTCGACGCCATGCGCCACACCTATATCACCCAGTCCCAAAACGACGCGACAGGGATGAAACCCTCGGTCGAGAAAAAGCTGGATGAAATCGCAGCGGCACAAAAGCAAACCGAAACCGCGATCGCCACTTTCAGTTCCATCCGTCAACCTCTTTCACCCGAGGCCGCATCAACCAAACCGGCAATCCCGTCAGACGCGGCGGATGCCGCAGGCGAACAAACCAGCCTTGAGCTGGGCACCACCGCCGAAGACATCGCACCGCGCATCAGCGTCAATGATTTCGTGCGGGCACTGAATTTCCCCGAAACAGTTGATGACCGCGAGGGTTTTGCAGCACTACGCCGCGCCCTTCAGGACCGGACTGTGGCCCGCCTCATTCAGGCAGCCCAAGATGTTCTAACCCTTCTGAGCCAAGAAGGCATCTATATGGATGACCTCACGCCCGACCGGTCGCGCCCCGAATTTTGGCGTAAATTTGCCCAAGGCGAGCGGGGCCGCGCAATTGCGGCACTGGGCGGCGTTCGGGATCGTTCCAGCCTTGCCCTTACCTCGGGCCGGATGCGCCAAGACCCGATTTTCCGCGATGCCGTGCATCACTTTTTGCGCCAATTTGACAAAACCTTTGCCGAGTTTGAAGCCGAGGCAACGGATCAGGAAATCGTCGCCTTGTCCGACACCAGAACCGCGCGGGCCTTTATGCTGTTGGGGCGTGTAACTGGCACGTTTGATTGATCACTCAGCAGCCACGTTGGCTGGGATCGAAACTGCTCGCATGAACCGCAAGGGGCAGATCGGCAGCAAATAACCCATATTTGTCGCTTCGATCCAGTCAGGCCTGAATAGGCCAGTATTCTTGGCCGTTTACAAGAGGAATGGGCATCACAACTGTGCGTCCCGTTACCGTAACGCGGCCCTCTTTTTCAAGGCGTCCAACTAGCCGGGACAGGGTTTCGGGCTGCACTCCGATCAGATCCGCTAGATCAGAACGTGAGAGCGGTAGCCTCATCCTATAACGATCACCAACCTTTTCGCCATGCGCATCCATCAGTTGTTGTAACAAGGCGGCCAGATGCTCTTTGTTCGACATCGTCGCCGCTGCGATTATGTGTTCATGATTNCTGTCGATTTGATCAATGCAGCGGATTGCGAGGCGCGATAGCACGCCAGGGTTATTCTGCACGATCTGATTTGCCCTGTTCTGTGACACCACGCAGACACGCGATGGCAAAAGCGCCTTTGCCTCGGTTTGGTGATCGCGCCCGGTCAANAAGGATCGAATGCCGATAATCTCGCCCGGATAGGCCAGCCTGAGTAAGGTCGAGCTGCCATCGGGGTGCAAACTGCGCAACGCAATCAACCCCCGCGATACACAGGTGACCCCGGCATTTTCACTGCCTTGTTCCCAGAGCGTCTTCCCTTCGGGCAGATCGGTGCGCTTGAACCGGTGTGCAAGTGCTGCGACCGAACTTTTGCCGACAGGTTCCCAAACGCTTTGAGAATAAAACGCGCATTTTCCGCAAGGGTGCGGGTTGGGGGTCCGTATTGGCATGATTACCCTTCCTAGGTTGTCCATCAAAAGCACAGGACCCGCAGGGTTTCCAGACCTTGTTGCGGTTTCGGGGCATTTTTCTGACGATCGTCAATGACAGGGGGGTAGTATTTCCTCCATAAATACGACCGGTATGTTGTGAAATCAGCTCGGAACATCCGGGGATATGAGGCTGCTAGTGCGTGAAAAAATCGACGGGGTTGCACCTGATTTACCATCCAAACCCGCATCGCAGCGTGGCAAGGTTAGTATCTGGGCGACGGGAAATATAAACCTGTAGGCCTGCATCATTCGCGGGATTCTGCGCATCATGTGTCGGGGCTTTCCACTGTTGCAAATCTATGATGAAAGCAAGGTGCCTCAACCTTCCACAGGGTATCCGCCAATAACTTTCATGACGATGGCTCCACCCGTGTGGCGGCGCGTGCTCAATCCGAAAGTGTGCGCATGGCGGCGGCAATTCTATCCTGATATTGAGGATTGGGCGCCCTACAAAACTTGGAGCTATCCATTACCAAAAGGGACAGATTAACCGATAGCTTCAAGACACCAGCGGCGGATAGACTCCGCCTCTGGCACCAGAGTTTCGGCCAAACCGTCGGCAAAAGCATCAAAGGCGGCACGGCTGGGGCCACCAATGCCAACAAGTACGGGAATGCCAGCCTCGAGGGCCGCGCCGATCGCCGTGCGAAAACCACGCCCGCCAGCCTCTTCGGGGCCAAATTTGTTGAGTATAAAAAGCTGGACACCCGCCAGGGACTGCTTTTCCACCTCACCCACCGCGTGCGCAATCGCACTGGGGTCCAACTTGCAGGCATCTGACCCGTCGCCCAGATCCTGAGTGATCGGAATAACCTGCCCGTCAGGTAAAACCTGTACCGACATCTTTTGACAACAGGTCGGATCATCCTCAACCTCAAGCACCTTAACGATACCGGATAGCTTTGCGCCCTGCGCCAGCAAATAGGTGGCAGTTTCAGAGATTAGCCGATCAGTCTCTCCCCGTTCTTTCGCGCTGACGACTGCAATTTTCATATCTCATTTCCTTCGTGACTCGCCCCCGACCAGTCTGCCCCGCGCGCGCCTTCTAAAAATCCGTCCGACAGACGTACATCTTTTGCAGCATTCTGCACACCCAAAGCAAGCCCCGTCCCGTCAAGTGCGCCATCAAGCCGCTGGCGGAAAAGCTGGCAAATCTGAGCAAACCCTTGCGAATGGGGCGACAGGCGCAGAGCCGAGACACCGGCTTCGGCCAAAACCTCGATCTGGTGCGCAGCACAGGCATAGCTATCTGACATGGTCTGCACGCCGTTCATTGCTAGAAAAGGTTGGCCTTCTAATGTGCTAACCCGCAACCCGTCGGGGTCATCCTCGCAGGCAAATTGGCAATTGTCCTTGCCACGTCCATGCAGACGCGCATGATAACAACGGCCAGAAACGGCCAAGGGTATGCGGCCGTATCCCCAGACCTCAACCGCGACACCAAGATCAGCGGCTCTGCGCGCCAAAACCGAGACCGATTGCAATGTCAGCTCTGGCGGCAGGCAGATGCGGGCCGCCCCCTGCTGTGCCAGCCATTCCAGCGTGCCTTCGTTATAGACGTTAACCAATGGCCCGACNGAGAAACACGCCCCCTTGGGCAAACTTGCCAGAACAGTCAGGTCGTTCACTTCGATCTCCACCCCCATTTCGGCCAGCTCTGCGGTCATTTTGCGTTCGCGTTTCAACGTGACCAATGCCAACGATGTCAGGGCAACCTGTTTGCCCGCCTCTTGCAGGGTCGCGATCGCATCAGGTATCTGGGCGCCGTAGAACGGCAAGCGTTTTGAGCAGACAAGCTCGCCCAGCACCACGCGTTCAACCGGGGCCTGCGCCATTTCCTTGTAGAACGACACCCAATCGTCGCTTTTCCAGAAAAACTGGTTCGGGCCAATGGTCAGGTCCATCTGTTTATCTCCATGTCTTTTTGTAGGCACCGGTGGTTGTGGCCTGGCCTTCGGTGAGGCGCGCAAGCATACCCTGTGGCATCGGCTTCCCGGCCTCGAGTGCATCCACTGCGGCACGGAAATTTCGTACTACCTGCGTCACGTAGGAACGTGATCTTTGCCGCCCCTCGATCTTTAGCGCCGTGACCCCGGCCTTGGCCAATTGCGGGATCAGCTGCTCAGCGTTCAGGGAGGCCGGATCTTCAAACAGATGCCCCTGTTTGTCGCCAGCCTGAAAACAGCCCTTACACAGGGTCGGGTATGGGGCAGGCTCGCCACGTTGGGTGCTGTGAATGGTGTATTCGCCCAGCCGCGCATCCAACCGACCCGCTTCCTCGTGGTATTGCACATGCGACGGTGGCGAGCAGACCCCGTGCATATTGGGCGACTTGCCGGTCACATACGAGGACAGCGAACAGCGACCCTCGGCCATGACACAAAGACCGCCGAAAACAAAAACCTCGGTTTGAACCTCGGTTTCCGCGTTGATCAAAGCAATCTCGGGCACCGACAGGACCCGAGGCAGAACCACACGTTT
>JGI24724J26744_10002335_pt1 | contig 12637 bp, 9 predicted proteins | sample Cruoilmetagenom7_FD_26744 | JGI IMG/M metagenome (IMG submission 26744)
GTTATTGGCGGGTCAGGATTATATGATTTTCCCGCTTTAGAGAAAAAGAAAGATGTTCTAGTTCACACTCCATTTGGTGATCCAAGTTCATCAATTATTCTCGGGGAATTATCAGGAAAACCAGTCGCATTCCTTGCGCGTCATGGAATTGGCCACATCTACACGCCCAGTGAAGTAAATTACCAGGCTAATATATACGCACTGAAATCCATCGGTGTGGATCGGATTGTTAGCATATCCGCATGTGGCTCGCTTAGAGAAGACTATTCCCCTGGGCAAATTGTCATCCCCGATCAGATTTTTGATTTTACGCATAAACGGCAGCGGTCTTTTTTTGATAAAGGTGTAGTTGTTCACGTTAGCGCATCTGACCCTTTTTGCCCAGATCTCTCCAATGAAGTTTATCAAGCAGTATTGAATACAGGTGCGACTGTACATAGAAGCGGTACATATATAACAATTGAAGGGCCGCGTTTTTCCACTAAGGCGGAATCGAATCTTTACCGTGAATGGGGTATGTCCATCATAGGAATGACTGCTTGTCCAGAGGTATTCCTTGCCCGAGAGGCGGAAATATGCTATTCGACAATGGCGCATGTAACAGACTATGATGTCTGGCATATGAACGAAGAACCTGTAACAGTAGAAATGGTGGTAAAAGTACTTATGGCAAATACTGAAATCGCACAAAAAGCCATCATGAATCTTGTTAATAAACTTCCCAAAAAAAGAAGCTGCGATTGCGAAATTGCGCTGAAAGATGCTGTAATGACCCGTAGAGATTTATTGTCAAAAGAGTCAAGGGAAAAATTTAACCTGTTACTGGGAAAATATCTTTAATGGTGAAATTTTTCTCCACAGGAAAAATTACAAGTCAAAATACGCAGCAGGGATTGCTTATATGGGCAGCCCTGTTTTTGCTTCTATTATCTATTATCCTTACGCTTTCCCCCGCGGTCAGGTATAGAAGCTGGAATGTTGATTTTCATTGGCAGCATTGGATCGGCTATTTTATATGGTTAGGAAGTTCAATTAGCATTCACCGCTCAATAAAAACACACCTGCAGGATACCGATCCATTTATTTTTATAATCGCCCAATTGATGACCGGATGGGGGTTAATAACCATATGGCGATTAAATCCATTTTTTGGACTCCGCCAAACTTTGTGGTTATCTGTTTGTACAATCGTTTCAATTATTTTAATAAGAACACCCTCAATTCTTAACCATCTGAAGAGATTTAAATATTTTTTACTAACCGCTGGATTGTCCTTGGTTATGCTTACTTTTTTCTTTGGTACATACCCCGGGGGAATCGGACCGAAGTTATGGTTGGGTTTTAATGGTGTTTTTTTTCAACCCTCAGAATTACTTAAAATAATATTAATTGTTTATCTGGCATCTTATTTTTCAGAAAAACGATCGGGGAATTTTGATCTCATCCACACGATCATTCCAACTACCATTCTCGTTCTTGCTTCACTGGTAATATTGATCGGCCAGAGAGATTTGGGAACAGCTTTGATCTTCATCACGATATATATCGTTATTGTGTATTTCGTCTTTGGGAAAAAACGTATTCTTTTTATTGGTGGTATCTTGCTAAGTTTATCGGCTATCGCAGGATACATACTGATTGACCTGATCAAGATCCGTTTTCAATCCTGGATTCTCCCTTGGGGGGATACTCACTCCAGTTCATATCAAATCATCCAATCAATCATTTCTTTGGCCGCAGGCGGTTTATTTGGTGCTGGAATTGGCTTAGGGTACCCAAATCTGGTTCCCCTTCCTCATTCTGATTTTATATTTACAGCGATTGCCGAAGAGACAGGTTTGTTTGGAAGTATCGGATTTATATCCTTATTGGTTATATTCTTATTTAGAGGAATCAAGGTTTCATTAGAGTCTAAGAATAAATTTCACAGATACCTCGCTGCTGGAATTACAACTTATGTTATCACCCAGTCAATTTTGATCATTGGAGGAAATACCCGTTTATTTCCAATTACCGGAGTAACCTTACCTTTCGTTTCTTATGGTGGATCATCTTTACTCACATCGTATTTGGCACTCAGTATGCTGATAATTATTAGCAGCCAAAAAGAAAAACAGCACATTCTTGTTACAAACCCCACTCCTTTAAAAATCGTTACTGTCATTTTCACATTCTGCCTTATAGCAATCACGATTACATCTGGTTGGTGGGGAATCATCCGTGGTAATGACCTTCAGGGTCGCAGTGATAATCCACGGCATCTCATTTCAAATACCTATGTGGAACGGGGGCAAATTCTTGACAGGAACAATCACATCCTTGCGAAAACAGAAGGCGAACCTGGCTCCTTTAATAGATATTACTCATACGTTCCTTTAAGTAATTCAGTCGGATATATTCACAATAAATACGGACTTCATGGAATCGAAAAAGAATATGATGAATATTTAAGTGGAATTAAGGGATATCCTGCTAACACACTTTGGATAAATTATCTCTTATATGACCAACCCCCTGATGGAAGACCAATCAGACTTACCTTGGATATAGATCTACAAAGAGCAGTTGATGATTTAATGACAGAAAACCAAGGNGCNGCNGTGGTAATAAATGCCGATAGTGGCGAAATCCTGGCAATTTCAACATATCCCTTTTTTGATGCAAATCAATTAGAAGAGAACTGGGACAATTGGAACAATAGTGAAAATGCGCCATTTCTCAATCGTGCATCACAGGGAGCATACCCAATTGGGGGATTACTATCTCCACTTTTACTTTTCAATCAAGAAATTGGCTTAATCAATAATTTTGATGGTTCAATAAAATTCCCGAGCGATAAAAACACACCGGAATGTGAATCTCCTGCTCTTAATTTTGATACTTGGCAGTCTGCCGTTAAAAATGGGTGTCTTTCGGCATTACCACAATTAACTAATAACCAAAATCTCGCATCCATAAACGAATCACCACAATTTGAATTCATATTAAATGCTCCAAAAATTGGACTCCCGGTTAATCCATCGATAGAAATTTCACCAGAAGCAAGTTGGATTGAGGTAATATCAGGTAAAGATCAAATCCGTACCAGCCCCCTCCAAATTGCAGCAAGTTTGGCCACACTGAGCAATGGCGGGTATTTTGTAGAGCCAACTATTCTTTCTTCAGTTAATATCTCATCTGGACAGTGGGTAATACTTCCCCTCGAAGAAAAACGAGCGATATTAAAACCAGAAAAAGCTGCGGAGATTTCACAATTCCTCACCTCAAATGAGGGTAATAGGTGGGAATTGAGCGCTGTCACATATGACTCTAGTGACGCTTATAGTTGGTATGTGATGGGTACGAACCACGGTAATAGAGCAACACCAATCATTATTGTCGCAGTTATTGAGACCGATAACCGAGAGAAAATCCAATCTATTGGAAAAAAGATCTTCAACAAATTAAATATAAATTAGCATTTTATGCTTCAACTAAACGAATAAATTTGCGTTTACCAACCTGCAGTACCCCTGGGCGCATCCGAGCATTCCAATTCGATATGGTTACTTCATCAAGTTTTACAGCATTTTGTTCCACCATTCTCCGTCCCTGGCTTCGGCTGCTTACCATCCCCGCTGTGACTAGTACATCCAGGCAAATTGCATCTTCAGAGAGAGGAAATTCATCCATATCATCAGGAATTGTTTTTTCCTGGAATTTCTGTACGAAATCTTTCTGTGCACCATCCGCCTTCTGATCACCATAGAAAGCGCTGGTTATTTCATAAGCTAATTTCATTTTTGCATCCCTTGGGTGTAATTCACCAATAGAAATCGCTTTTTCAATTTTCTCAATCATTTCAGGAGACCAGCGAGTTACCAGGCGTGAGTAAATGGGCATACTTTCATCGGGTATGCTCATAATTTTTCCATAAATGTCATTCGGTGTCGTTGTGATGGGGACATAATTTCCCAGTGATTTGCTCATTTTTTCTGATCCATCTGTACCGGGGAGGATGCCTAAACAGATTGCGATATTTGGTTGAGCCCCGAGTATCGCCATTACCTTTCGGGCTGCTGTCACAATATTGAAGAATTGATCCGTTCCGCCAATTTGCACATCTGCTTTCAAATTATATGCATCATATCCCTGCATAACAGCATAAAGTGCTTCGTGCAGGTAAATTGGATCTCCCTTTTCCCAGCGCAATTTGAATTTTTCACGGCTGAGGAATTGCTGCACAGTAAAATATTGAGTGAGTTTTATAATCTCAGCAAAATTTAATTTTGAAAGCCACTCAGAGTTATATCTGATCTTTGTTTTTTCTTTATCCAGGATTCTTAAAGCCTGATCCGCATATGTTTCTGCGTTCTTTCGAATTTCTTCTGATGTGAGAATAGGTCTGGTCGAATCTTTATCAGAAGGATCTCCGATTAGTGCTGTATAGTCACCAATTAGAAAAGTTACCTCATGCCCAAAATCCTGAAATTGGCGCAGCTTACGCATCGTAACAGTATGCCCTAAATGTAGATCTGCTTTGGTGGGATCATAACCACAATAAACTCTCAAAGGGCGGTTTTCTTTTTCTGCTTGCTTAAGCCGTGCAAATAATTCCTCTCGCATTGATTCCTTGATCTTTTCGTCACCATATTCAGTGCCCTGCATAAGTACAGCAACTTGTTCTTTTATATCCACGTGATCCTCCAGAGATGGGATGATGGATGATTATACCAACTTATATTCTCCATACTTCTACATGCTATAATCAGCGAAGGGTTATCATGGAAACCGTACTTGTACTCAACGCGAACTTCGAGCCGATTAACGTTTGTGCTATGCGACGGGCTGTATGTCTGATGTTTTTGGAAAAAGCATCATTGGTTATGAATGGTCGAGGAGAAATCCACACCATTGATCGCTCATTTCCCAGGCCATCAATTATTCGCCTTCAAAAAATGATCAGACGCCCGCGCCCCCAAGTAAAACTGAACCGGAAAGAGGTATTCAGGAGAGACCACCACACCTGCCAATATTGCGGTAAGAAATATAGAGATCTCACAATTGATCATGTTATTCCTCGCCACCAAGGAGGGCAGCAAAATTGGGAAAACGTTGTAACTGCCTGTTCCAGCTGCAACCACAAGAAAGGGGGAAGGTCCTTGCACGAAACAAGTATGCGTTTGCAAAAAGTCCCGAAAGCCCCACCGAATTCAGCGTTCTATTTATACAAACACTACCTTACTGAAAATGGTGAATGGGAACCATTTATCAGCGGATGGTAAACTAAAAAGAGATCCCGATAGCGGAATCTCTCTTATANTAGACTAAAACTTCTAATCGGCTTTTCTCTGAGCAAGCGCTCGGTCCAACATNAAAAGCGCATTACCGGACTCACCAGCTAATTTTATATTCTCAAGGATTTCCGTCGCATTCTTTTCCTCTTCAACCTGTTCATTCACAAACCACTGTAAGAACATTTGAGTTGGATATTCATTAGTCTCAGCAGCTAATTTATATAATAAGTGAATCCTGCTGGTTACATATTGCTCATGTCCAAGAACCTGTTCAAACACTTTTCTTGGATTTCCAAACTCCGAATCCGGTTTATCGATAGCATCAAGGACAACTTTTCCCCCTACTTCGTGCAAGAATTCGAAGAATTTCATCGCATGCTCCAATTCTTCTTGAGCTTGAATAGTCATCCAATTAGCAAACCCTGGCAAATTCTTTTCTTCAAAATGTGCCGCCATCGCTAAATAAAGATAACCAGAATACATTTCTTTGTTTATCTGAACATTCATTTCATCAAGTAATTTTTTATTCATCTCATACCTCCGTAATATGAAGAAATATTAATTCAAAAATTCGTATTGAACTATCAATAATTTATTAATTATATTTTACGAATTCTTGTATCCTTATATTTTATTCTTCAAGTTCCTTTTTGATCTTTTTCTTCCTCACATGTCGGAAAACCATTGCGCTTGCGCTGCACACTGCCACAACCGCCATTGTTACTTGGTTTGCATTTACACCTCCGACATAGGAAGTATCTAACCGGATGAACTCTAAAAGAAATCTACCAATCGCGTATACGATTAGATAAACACTGAAAACATCTCCATGAATAAGCTTACTTTTTAACTTCCGCGAAAAAACAATGAGCAGGAAAAAATTACACAAATTCCATAAGGATTCATACAGAAACATTGGGTGGAAATGCGAAAACTCTTCATATCCTGGCAGCCGATGAGCAGGATCAATGAAAATTGCCCAAGGGAGATTGGAGGGTGGTCCATATAGTTCCTGGTTAATAAAGTTGCCCCACCGACCGATTGCTTGTGCCAGCGCGAGTCCTGGAGCGATAATATCCGCCCAGGTAAGAATATCCAATCCCTTCTTTTTTGAGTACACCAGAAGGGCGATGAAACCACCAATTACAGCACCAGGAATACCTAACCCTCCCTGCCGAATATTAAAAATCTCTATAGGGTGGGAAAGATAATAATTCGCCCCCACCCCCATTGATTTAGAAGGTGTTAACACGTGCCATAAGCGAGCGCCGATGATNCCTGATAATAACAACCAGGGTACCATATCCCAAATATANTCGCTATCTAATCCGCGCCTTGCAGTTTCCTTAATTGAAACCCATATAGCAGCGAGAACTCCACACATAATTATTATTCCGTAAAAATATATCTTCAGAGGTCCTACGTAAAATCCATCAGGCATTTTCAATTCCTTTCTCTTCCAAGAAAAATATCATTGGTTTTCATTAAAATAGGCTCGAACAAACCATAACCGTTGAAGAGCGGTAAAATTCCCTAATAAAGCAATTATTAACACGCCCATTAATGGTTGTCTAAATATTAAGCTAATTACGATAATTAATAAACGCTCTACTCTTGTTAGAATTCCTTTTCTTACTTCAACTCCTAATCCTTCAGCCCGCGCACGAATATATGACACAAGAAAACTTCCGCATAAGGCAAGATATACCAGAATGATTCCAGTATTATTATTGATGGATGAAAAGTAAACCAAAATTCCCAAAAGAAGTGTCATTTCAGAGTATCTATCAATAAGTGAGTCAAATAAACACCCAAATTTACTTGGCTTCCCCGATAATCGCGCCATTGTACCGTCAATAGCATCAAATGTACCCACCGCTAAAGCAATTATCCCGCCAATAATAAATTTACCCTTTGAGATGAACAGAGCAGCCCCTATATTGCCCAACAAACCCAATAGAGTAATTAAATTCGGCGTTAATCCTACTTTTAGTAAAAAAGAAGATACAGTAATAAGTATTTTCTGAAATTTTTTTCTCAAGAAATCTGTGATTGTCATGAATTCTTTCTGCAATTTCCAAATAATTACATCGGATAATCATCTTCCTCTGGTGCTGAGGATCCTAACTCCTTATTTACTTTTCTAACTCGCCCCCCTGATTCCTGAGGACCTACAACTCCTCTTTCTTCTAATTCATCCATCANTCTCGCCGCTCTTGGAAATCCTATCCTTAGTTTTCTTTGCAAACGTGACGTAGANGCATACCCTTCCTCCTGAACCAGACGAATTGCTTGGTCGAGCAAATTATCTTTAGAACTGCTTTGAGATTCGACAAAACTCTCCCAGGGTGCTGTGATTGAAAGGTCATCTTTAATATCAGACTGACTTTGCCAGTGGTTGATGATCCGCTCAATTTCTCGGTCATCTACCATAATACACTGAGCACGTTTTAATCCTGCCGTTTCCGGATCGAGGAATAGCATATCACCTTTTCCCATTAAGGTTTCTGCGCCATTCATGTCCAGAATCACCCGGGAATCTACAGACGAAGCCATCATGAAGGAGATTCTGGCAGGGAAATTTGCCTTGATGAGGCCTGTAATTATATCCGTACTGGGTCTTTGTGTAGCAACAACCAGATGAATACCGGTAGCCCGAGCCATTTGTGCTAAACGAACTAAATACGTTTCAGTTTTTTCAGTTTCTGTAAGCATCAAATCAGCTAATTCATCTATTACGATCACGATTTTTGGAAGCCTGGATTTTCCTCGCCTGATCATCTTCAAATTATATGCATCCAGATCACGGGCATTTATTTCCTCAAGCTTTATATATCTTTCTTCCATCTCCTTAATGGCCCAGGCTAGAACCGCAAGCATTCGATCAATTTGAGTTTCAACTTTTCCGATAAGATGCGGAAGTCCATTGAATCGTACCAATTCCACCATTTTTGGGTCAAGGATCGCAATTCTTAAATCTCTGGGCGAGTTATTCATCACAATACACGAGATAATGGAAGTAATACAAACTGATTTCCCTGATCCAGTTGTACCCGCTATGAGCAAATGCGGCATCTTTACCAGATCAGCAATGATCGGATTCCCGGATACATCCAGTCCAAGCGCTAAACTTATCGGCGATTTTTGTTTCTTAAATTCAACGCTTTCAAGAACCGCCTTCAATCTTACAAGAACACTGTTCCTGTTTGGAATCTCAACACCCACAAAAGCATGTCCAGGAATCGGCGCTTCAATGCGTAATCGGTCCACCGATAAAGCCAAGGTAAGATCTTTCTTCAATCCAGCAATTTGAGAAACACGAACTTTTTTCTTAACGATATCACCNTTGTCATTTACTTTCTCAACAAAACCTGGTTCGANAGCGTATTGAATGATTGTAGGACCAACCCGGTATCCTGCTACTCTTATAGGAATACCAAACTCTTCCAATGTCTTCTCNATTTGCACTGCTTTNGCGTGAATGAAGGATTCATCGGTTAAAGCTGCTGGATTATCTAGCAGCAGNTCTAAAGAAGGTAAATCATGTGATTTTTTTAGGNTTGTCTGATCATCTGGAAGACCTTCTGCCTGTAAGGTTCCAATTTGCTCATTATCTGAATCATTTTCCCTGGCTTTATTTNTTGATCTTAATATTTCNGAATCATTTGATAATATTCTGGTGAAAAAAATATCAAAATATAAAAAGATTTTTTTACTCAACCCCAATGCATTAATTAATATGATCACATTTAAAACGATAATAAGCAGATATGTAGGCAGATCCCCGAGTGCATTTCTCATTAATCGAGCAGTTCCCCATCCAATTACTCCACCATCCAAACCATCGTTCGCTTTTTCAACCGAATACCCTCCAATTATGGCTAACAATGCGGAGAATGAAAAAAGTAGCATCTCTAAAACAATCAATTTCGTGTAATCAAATTTTGGGAATCGTTCCAAGTGCCTTAATAAAATTACTACTCCAGTCAGAGCGAGAATGATGATCAGGAAATATGCCCCCCAACCAAACCATCTGAAAATTAATTCTGTCCACTGGTCAATCAATTTTCCCTGCGTGAGATTGAAGGCACTTAATACTGAAATAATTCCAACACAAATAAATAGAATCCCAAAAAGATCCTGCCCAAATCGTTTAATTACAAGCAGGATCCCATGAAGAAAAGATACTTTTCTGTTTGTGTCGGAATTACTCGTCATATTTTTGAGTATTTGTTAATACTAATCCATTTCTCCAATTTATCTCATCAATTTGAATGATTTTAACCTACACTCCTATCTCCTTACAGTCTTCCTCGATTTTTCATCCTCCTTTGAATTAGCTCCCTAAAAATTCTTTCTTTTCTATCATGATAATCTGGTCAGCTACCGCAGAAATTGCAATACGCTGCTTCCGATAGAAATCTGCTTCAGAAAGGGCTAATCGGCGCGAGATATCCTTTACTTTCCATCCCTCCATAAATTTCAAGTCTAAAATATTGAACAGAATCCATTCGTTTGTATATTGTCTTTCCCCCGATGGCCGTAAACGTGCTGTTGCCTCCCGTAAAATCTCCCGCAATGCTTTGATAGACGATTCCTCATTTTCTCGAATACGTTTTTGGACTGAGGTTAGTTGAATCAGCGGACTTTGTGACAATTTTGGTCCTCCAAAAAAATGGTTCAAAGCTTCTTTAACCCATCTCTCAAAAGCTCTTGAATCTGAAATATCTACCCCATTTATTATTCTCTTTTTATCAAATCTTGAAGAGGCTAATATGTTTTGAATTGCTGTTACCTGAGGAGTTAGTATCTCTAATGAGGTAAAAAGTGAATCCTGATGCTTTCTATCCTGTAGTGCAGTGGCAGCTCGATCAATCAACTTCCTAAGTGCAGCCTTCTTCTCATCATCGAGCGCGAGGAGATCAAATTGCTTCGTGATAACGAATCCTAATAAATTTCTATCTGAAGAACTCTCATCAATAATTGGGATAATTATCTTTTCTTTATAGATCGTGATTTCCCCGAATTTCTCATTTTTTACTAGATGTTTTATCACGCTGTTTTTTTCTTCTATAAACCCATCATTTAAGTCACCAACAATCACATTCAGCACAGATTTCTCATCTCTGTTCTCAATTAATATGGCACCTCCAATTTGCAAGCGGTCACAGAGAGTTGCTAAAATCAACTCTAGAAACTGTTCTAGATCATTTTTGGTTAATAATATTTCTTCCAGCATTCTAATCTTGGCTAATTCCTCTCGGTCTGAACCATTGAAGAAAAGTCGTTCCCAAATGGGAGCAAAAATAGTAACAAAATATTCAAATAAAACAATTGTTGCTACCATCCCCAAAACGATCAAAGAAGAAATATTTCTATTAAACTGTATGCCTATCCTGGAGATTAATGTTGTCACACCTAAAGTAAGACTGGCCGTAGCTGGGCCTCGCATAATCCATCTGAACAATCGGCTCTTTATGACTCTATCTGGCCAGGGAAATCCGAAAAAAGAAACTGTATATGTCATGCCTACAATGGAAAATGTTACAAACAGATAAGCAAGGATAGATAGTAGCCAAAAAACCATGCTATTATTTGACGCGAAACCGGATCCATACAACAGATAGGGAAATGATCCGAGGACAGGACCAATCGCGCTTGTGAAAAGGTAAACCATTCTTCGCCGGCTTGTTCTAGTAGACGTTCTATTCAGACTACGGATGAAGTTGTACCACGAGAAAGCCATCATTATTACATAGAAACCACTGAAATAGTCGTGAAAAATCGTCCGTTCAATGTGAGGTGCTGGTAAATTGGTTGTGTTCACTTCAGAAAATAAGATGCCATTGAAAAGTAATACGCAAAATAATATGCTAATAAGAGTGGCAGCATAACCCATCACACGGCGTTTTCCTCTACTCGGTTTGCCAGTAATTGTGAGTAGGGCATCAGAAAAATAAAAGTATGAAGTCGGCAATAAAATTAAACCGATGTATTGTATTCGCAGAATAAAAAGCAATTCATCGTGTTGATAAGTTGTGGTTACGAACGCGTCAGCGCCAAAGATAATCACAATACATGCCAGAAGGAATGTGAAAGACCTGGTAACACGATCACGCAGTTTGAATGTGATTACATATATAAACAATGAAAAGGATATGATCGCCACCTCTGCTGTGATCACATCGCTAATAGTTTTAAGAAATAACAGGAATCCTTCCATATCTTCAAATATTACCGTAAAAACCGTGCGAAGAATATTGCCAGATCATTATTCTTAAAATAGTTATCATTAAATCCCGAATACTCAAAGCCAAGCTTTTTAACCAGGCTGATCGCCGGATAGTTTGTTGAAGACATTTCAATTGTCATTCGATAAAACTTCCTTGCGATTGCCCAATCATTAGCCGCTCGGATAAGCGTAGTGGCAATCCCCTTTTTACGCCATAGTTCCTGTACAACTAAATCTTTTACCCAAACCATTTCAGGGGCAAACATCGTACTCAATGTTATGTATCCTACAGGAGCGTGATCAATGCATCCCACTAAAATTAAAGAATAATCCTTCCATCGGTTTAGCAATGTTTCTGGCGAACTAGGATATTTAATTTTCATATCGCGGGGTAATGTGGTTTCTGTAAACTTTGTTTGGATTTCCGCTTCTCCAACATTCTGATTCATCTGCCATACTCTTGAAGTCCGGCCAGAATGGTCGAATTGTGACAGATTTTCTATATCAGGAGAAACTGCAGGTCTTACTAAAATCTCAGCCATTTTTGTAATTCTCTTTCATTGAGGTAAAATTTTGACTTCAATTTCACAGGGTTTGATCAAATTATTTGCGTTATCAGAAACAACCAACCTCAGAAAGTAATTTCCCGGTTGAAGTTGTTCAGTATTCCATGTACCACCTAAAGCTTCCTCCACAACCGGCTTATTACCCGCGGAAATTGGAGTCCAGATCTCATCTCCCTGGTATCGGTATTCATATTTATAAAATCCGAGATTAGGAAGATTCACGGTGCCAATCAAATCAATTGACCCGCGTATTTCATCACCTGGTTGAGGATCAATCCATTCAAGCTGATCTGGGATACACCCAGTTACAGCAATTGCAGTCTGTGTTTGTTGTAATCCTTGGGGAGTTACATTAGGATCTATACCTTCCCCCACAAACGGTGTTTGTGTGGATAATAAATCAATAGTAGGAGTAGCAATTTGTGCAATACCAGGATATCGAATGGAAGCAACAGACACGAGGATAAAATTCGATAATCCAAACAGGCTTACAAGAAATATGAAAGTAAAAGCAGACCGAATCCCCTTTTGCGCGATTTCCCGTTCTAGTCCAAAATTCGCAT
>JGI24724J26744_10002336_pt1 | contig 12633 bp, 11 predicted proteins | sample Cruoilmetagenom7_FD_26744 | JGI IMG/M metagenome (IMG submission 26744)
ATATGGTCTGTCTCGCAGGCTATGGCACAGACCGGCACGTTCACATCTTTGATGGATATGGTTTCGCCGCAAATCTCGATGGTGCCTTTGGCAAAACGGTTTTCCTGACACAGCCAGCGCAAATATTCGACAGCCATGCGTGCTGGAAGATTGGTGGAATCTCCGTTCCAGTATAGCAAATCAAAGGCAGGCGGGGCCTGACCCATCATATAACTGCGGATTGCGGGACCATAGATAAGATCATTGGAGCGCATGTAGGAAAACGTGCGAGACAAGATTGAGCTGGCCATAATGCCTTTTTCCGCCACTTCGCGCTCGATCCCGTCGACAAAATCATCACTTAGAAACACGCCAAGTTCGCCGTTGTCCGCGAAATCCGTCAGTGTTGTGAAAAACGTCGCCGACTTCACAGATTTGTCGCCACGTTTTTTCATCAAAGCCAGTGTAATCGCCAATGTTGCTCCCGCAATGCAATACCCCACAGCGTTAACTTGTGGCTCTCCGGTGATTTGCTTCACTTCGTCTATGGCGCGCAGAAACCCTTCTTCGACGTAGGTATCAAGCCCGGCATCGGAATAGGACGCGTCGGGATTGACCCAACTGACCACAAATAGAGTATACCCTTGCTCAATGACCCATTTGATCAGGCTATTGGCAGGTTTGAGATCGAGAATGTAGAATTTATTGATCCACGGCGGAAACAAAACCAGTGGGGTTTTATGCACCGTATCGCCTTGCGGTGCATATTGGATCAATTCGAACATCCGGTTGCGATACACGACCGATCCTTGAGATGTGGCAAGGTTGTCGCCGATGCTAAAAGCATCCTTATCCACCAGATTGACCAATAACTCGCCGTCGTTGGCTTCGACATCCCGTACGAGGTTCTCAAGCCCGTCCACCAGTGATTGGCCTTCGGTTTCCACTGCACGTGCCAGCGCATCGGGGTTGGTGCCCAGAAAATTGGCTGGTGAATACAGATCAACGATTTGTTGGCTAAAGTATTCAGCGCGCCTTTTCTCACCCGAATCCAAGCCCTCCAACCCTTTAACTGTTTCTGAAATCGCTTCCGCCGTGTGCAGATATTGCTGCTTAACGAAATTGAAATAGGGGTTCGTTTGCCATAACGGATTTTGGAATCGCCGGTCGAATCCTGTGTCATCTTCTGGTGCTTTAAGGCTGCCTGACATTATTTCTTGCTGCATTGCAGCATAGTGACGCATGGTTTTACCCCAGTATTCAGCCTGTTGCTCAATAATCTTGGCGGGGTTATTCACCATTTCGGTCATAAGAGCCGTTCCAGCCTTAGAAAAAAGCTCGTTCCCGGGTCCTGCCAAGGCAGGGTCAGCGGGTTTTTTCTGTGAAAATGCTGTCACCAACCGCTTGGAAAGCTCTTCTACGCGCTCCAAATTGTGGTTCATACGCTCCAGGTCGTGGTTTTTGTTTGGCTCGTTAGTTGTCATAAGAGATAAATCACCTTAGGTATGCTGCAAGTGCGAAATAATTCCAACATAACGCCAATATGCCCTTTGGGCAAACCGGCTTTTTTGGGCTAGCCCAAATTAAGGACACCGAATGCGATTTATGGCCACCTATGATTTGATGGAAACGATGCGCAACACCAACCAGTGGTTAGGCGCAACCGCCCAAGCCATGGCTTCTTACCCTGCCGCAGGTGTGGTTTCGAATCCGATGACCGAATGGATGGCGGCATGGGGGCAAGTCACCGAGCGCACGTTCGCGCGCATGGTCACCAAGCCGGATTGGAATATTCCAAACGTTACCGGCGAAGATGTGCGCGATCATATCGTAGAGGTGGAAACCTGCGTTGAGCGGCCATTCGGGGATCTGATCCATTTTCAGGTTACTGATCGCCCCGCAAAACCGCGCCGGGTGCTATTGGTGGCGCCAATGTCTGGCCACTATGCAACGCTATTGCGTTCAACCGTGATCAGCCTGCTGCCCGATTGCGAAGTTTACATTACCGACTGGCACAATGCCCGCGATATTCCGGTTTCCGCCGGTAAGTTCGATGTAGAGGATTACACCCAATATCTGGTCGATTTCATGCGCCACCTTGGCCCCGACACCCATGTTATTGCCGTTTGTCAGCCTGCCCCATTGGCCCTTGCCGCGACAGCCTATTTGGCCGAACTGGACCCGTCAGCACAGCCGCGTACGCTAACGTTGATNGGTGGGCCAATCGATCCAGATGCCGCCGCNACAGATGTGACTGATTTTGGTGCCCGCGTCACTATGGGCCAACTGGAAGAGCTGGCAATCCAGCGCGTTGGGTTCAAACACGCTGGTGTTGGCCGCATGGTGTATCCCGGCCTGCTGCAACTTGCGTCCTTTATGGGCATGAACGGCGAGCGCCACAAAGACGCCTTTACCAACCAAATCCAACGCGTTTCCAAAGGTGAAGCCTCTGATCATGATGCGCACAACCGATTCTATGACGAATATCTGTCAGTGATGGATATGACAGCCGAATTTTATCTGTCCACGGTTGAGCGGGTGTTCAAAAACCGTGACATCGCGCGCAATGATTTCACTGTTGATGGCCACAAAATCGACATCGGCTCTATTACCACGGTTGCGGTTAAAACGGTCGAGGGTGGCCATGATGATATCAGCGCGCCGGGGCAATGTATTGCAGCCCTTGATTTGCTGACTGGACTGCCTGACAGTAAAAAAGCCAGTTATCTGGAACCAGAAGCCGGTCATTACGGGATATTTGCGGGCAAAAGCTGGCGCAATAACATCCGCCCGCTGGTTTTGGAATTTATCGATGCCAACAGCGCGGCCCCGAAAAAAGCTAAAGCCTCATCGCCTGCGATCACTGCGCCAAAAAAGTCTCCAAAATAGAGATCGCATCTGCCGTGGCGAACGTTGGTGCATGGCCGCAATTCTCAAAGGTCCGGAATTGCGGCTTTGGCCCACGTTTGCACATATCATCAGCCAACCAGACCGGAAGAACATCCGAAACCGCTCCGCGTGTCAGCAATGTCCGGGCTGCGATGTTGTCGTAGGCATTCCATAATGGCGTCTCGGTGGCGGCATGATTGAATTGTTCGACGATTTTGGGGTCATAGTGGGGGGTGATCCGCCCGTTGGGCAGTCGCCGCGCCGAGGTATCCGCCATACAGCGCCAAAACGCGTCGTCATTTAGTCCAAACGGCGCATAGGTTTCGCGTAACCAACCTTCAAACTCGGGCATGTTTGCGAAATCAGGCGGGGTGCCAGTGTATTGGGCAATGCGCATGGCGGCCTCAAGAGGCACCTCGGGGCCAACATCATTCAGAACCAGATGCGAAATCCGGCCCTTAAGCGGGCCACCCGCCAGCATCATACCAATGAACCCGCCCATAGAGGTGCCAAACCAGCGTAGCATGTCAATGTTGTAATGTGTCACCACAGATTGGGCTTGGGCGGCGTAACTGGTCAGGCTGTAAGCCGTGGCCGGATCGCTGGCCCAACTCGACAAACCACGCCCGATTGTATCTGGGCAGATCACAAAATAATTCTGTGACAGGGCTTGGGCGGCGGCATCAAAATCACGCCCGGTTCGCGCCAGACCGTGCCACATGATCAAGGCAGGGGACGCCGGATCGCCCCAAGTGGATACATGTGTGTAGCCATCAAGGTAAGGGATGTATTCAGATTTTCGATCCGTCATAATTGTCCTTAATATCTATCAAAATTTGTCACCACGAATGTGGTGGTGTTGCGCACTCAAGATCTATTCCTGAGCCACGATATGCGCCAAGTGGATTTCCCCTAGTGACTGAAGCAAGCTGCTGGTGTTTGCCACGTCAAATTTTTTCAACAGCTTTGCGCGATAAACTTCTACAGTTCGATAAGACAGATCCAGCTTCAAGGCGATCTCTTTGCTTGTGAGGCCGTCCGCAAGGAACGAGACAATTTCACGTTCGCGACGGGTCAAATCCCTGCACAGACGAACACTCGATAGATCAGCAAAGCTCCAAACGGCCCGCTCCAGTGGGGCGTTTGGCGTAAATGAATGGCCCCTGACGCGACACCAAAACAGGCTGGAATCCTTTCGGGCCATGATCCGCTCATCCCAATACTGATTGGTTTCCTGAAGCTGCTTGACCCCTCTGTCGCGGATGTTGACGAATTCTTCGCTCGATGGATAAAGGATTGAAAACAAATGATTCCTTAGCTCGTCTCGGGCATAGCCGAACATGTCTGCGAAGGCATGATTGCAATCACGGATCACCCGATCTTCGGTGACAACCAGACCGATTGGCGAAAACAGATACGCCAGCTCCTCGAACCGCCCTTCGCGGAAACATTCATCGATACGTAGTTCCACAATATTGCGCTAGGCCCCGCCGTTTGGTAATTTTCCTCACCTTGGAATAGTCGAGAGGAGCCCATGGCGCAATGCCAGTGCGGCTCAAGGTAACAAAGGGAGAGAGACAATGAAGTCAATGATCAGGCTGATCAGTTCAGCCGTTCTGGGCGTGGTTCTGGCAAGTGCGGCACAGGCACAAGACCCGGTGAAAATCGCGCTTGTACACGGTATTTCGGGCCATTCGTTCGAGGTTTTTTCCAAGCAGAGCCAAACCGGGTTCGCCTTGGGTATCGAATATGCCACCGGTGGCACCAATATGGTAAAAGGCCACCCCATCGAAATTATACACAAAGACACACAGTTCAAACCTGATGTGGCGCGCGCCGTTCTCGCCGAAGCTTATGGTGATGACGAAGTGCTTTTGGCTGTTGGGGCGACATCCTCGGGTGTTACCAAAGGTCTGCTGCCGATCGCCGAAGAATACGAGCGTATTTTGCTCATCGAGCCTGCCGTTGCAGACAGCCTGACAGGGCCGGACGGCAACCGTTTTGTTTTCAAAACGTCGCGCAACTCGTCGATGGATATGCAGGCGCAAGCGATTGCGCTTAACCCTGACGAAAACCTTTTCGTCGCAACGCTGGCCGAAGATTATGCGTTTGGCCGCGATGGTATCAGCGCCTTTAGGGCCGCATTGGACGGCTCGGGCGCGACCATAGTCACCGAGGAATATATCCCNCAAGGNACGACNGATTTCACCGCGTCAACGGAACGTATGTTCAACGCGCTGAAAGACAAGGAAGGCCGCAAGGTTATCCTGATCTATGTTGCGGGCGGTGGTGATCCGATGGGTAAAATTCANGCAATGCAGCCTGAGCGCCACGGCATCGAAATCTCGACTGGTGGTCACATCCTTCCGGTTCTGCCGACCTACAAGCGGGTTCCAGGTATGGAAGGGGCGATCTATTACTACTACGAAAACCCCAACAACGAGATCAACGATTGGCTGGTAAAAACCCACCAAGAGCGCTTCGATAGCCCACCGGATTTCTTTACCGCGGGTGGTATGGCGGCGGCCCTTGCTGTGGTCAANGCGCTTGAAACTGCGGACGAATGGGAAACCGAATCCTTGATCGCGGCGATGGAGGGGATGAGCTGGGAAACTCCCAAAGGGACGATGACCTTCCGNCCCGAAGACCATCAGGCGTTGCAGTCGATGTATCACTTCAAAATCCGCGTAGACGAAAACGTCGATTGGGCGATTCCGGAGTTGGTGCGCGAAATTACCGCTGACGAGATGGATATCCCGATCGGTCGTTAATTAAACGAAATCTTCTTCCCCGGTCTGCCAATGGACNGGGGAAGACAAGTCGGACGAAAACCCATGACAGTTCAGCCATCACTTGTGACCAAGGATTTGACAATCCGTTTCGGCGGCCATGTCGCCGTCAACAGCGTGTCCTGTGAATTTCGACCCGGGGAATTGACGGTCATCGTTGGTCCAAACGGGGCTGGAAAAACAACCTTTTTCAATCTGATCTCTGGCCAACTATCGGCCAGTCAGGGCAGGGTGGTCAAAGACGGCGTCGATCTGACCCGCATGTCAGCCTCAACCCGCGCACGGCACGGAATNGGACGAGCTTTTCAGCTGACCAACCTGTTTCCGCAGCTTTCGGTTCTGGAAAATATCCGGCTGGCGGCGCAAGCCCATTCCGGCGACGGTTGGCGGCTGTTCAAACGCGTCGAGAGCCTGACCGAATTAACCGCGCGCGCCGAGCGTTATCTGGAGGCCACAAAGCTAACTGCTGTGGCCCATTTGCCGGCAGCGACCTTGCCCCATGGTGATCAGCGCAAGCTAGAGGTCGCGCTGCTGATGGCGATGGAGCCCGATATTTACATGTTTGATGAACCGACGGCGGGCATGTCGCTGGATCATGCGCCTGATGTTTTGGATCTGATCGCCGAGATCAANCATGACAANTCCAAAACCGTGCTGTTGGTCGAACACAAAATGGACGTGGTGCGCACGCTCGCCGATAGGATAATCGTGTTGCACAATGGCGAATTACTGGCCGATGGTGTGCCCGATGAGGTGATGTCCAGCGACATTGTGCGCGACGTCTACCTTGGNAAATCGGCGGGTGCGGCATGAGCATTCTGTCCCTGAAAACGATGAAGACCAATATCGGCCAATACGCCGTGTTGCACGATGTTACGCTCGATGTTCCGCAGGGCGGGGTTTTTGTTTTACTGGGCCGCAACGGGGCCGGAAAAACTACGACGTTGCGCTCAATCATGGGGCTTTGGCGCCCGTCACCAGGCTCGGTGTTTTTTCAAGGGCAAGACATAACGACCCTCCACACGGCCGATATTGCGCGGTTGGGGATTTCCTATGTGCCTGAAAATATGGGAATTTTCGGCGGGCTGACGATTGAGGAGAATCTGGTATTGGCCACCGCCAAGGGCAAGTTCGATAAGGAGCGGCTGGAGCGGATTTATACATTGTTTCCCGCGCTTGAAACCTTTTGGGCCAAACAGGCGTGGTCGCTGTCGGGCGGTCAAAAGCAGATGCTGGCCGTGGCTCGCGCCATCATCGAGCCGCGCGAATTGATTTTGGTTGATGAGCCGACCAAGGGGCTGGCCCCGTCGATTATTGACGCCATGGCGGACGCCTTTCGGGAAATCGCCGAAACGACTACGATCCTTTTGGTCGAACAAAACTTCGAGTTCGCCAAATCGCTGGGCCGCGACATGGCGGTCATTGACGACGGGCGGATCGCTCATAGCGGTAGCATGGCAGATTTTGTGGCTGACAAGGCACTGCAGGACCGACTGTTGAGCCTTTCGGCATGAGGGAACACTGATGGAAAACATAACAAAAATTGTCGAACGGCTGGGGGGAGTTAGCTTGCTACCTGTCGCCGTGGCGCTGATCGCCTTTGTGTTGATTGGTGCGCCTTCGTCATGGGTGACGCTGACCATTGCGGGGCTGGCCATGGGGATGATGATTTTCCTGATGGCTTCGGGATTGTCACTGGTTTTTGGTTTGATGGACGTGATGAATTTTGGTCATTCTGCCTTTGTCAGTTTTGGCGCGTTCATTGCGGCCAGTGTGCTGGCGGGGCTGTCCGGATGGCTCGGGTCTGACTTGATCATCCTAAACGTGGCGGCGTTGTTCCTCGCTTTTGCGGCGGCGATACTGTTTGGGATGGCGGCGGGTTGGTTCTTTGAGGCGGTGATAATCAAGCCGGTTTACAAGGACCACCTGCGTCAAATTCTGATCACGATGGGCGCGTTGATTGTGGCCGAACAGATGATTTTGGCGATTTGGGGCGGCACTCCGATGACGGTGCCACGGCCGCATTTTCTGGAAGGCTCGTTCTTGATCGGCGATGTCACGATTGAGGTCTATCGCTCCTTCGCATTCTTGCTCGGGCTCGCGGTTTATGTGGTGCTTTACCTGACGCTGAACCGGACCAGAATCGGACTGCTGATCCGTGCCGGCGTTGAAAACCGCGAGATGGTCGAGGCGCTGGGCTTTCGCATCGACCGTCTGTTCGTTGGTGTTTTCATGCTCGGCTCGGCGCTTGCCGCAATGGGTGGCGCGATGTGGGCGGGATACGAAACGCTGATCACGCCAGCCCTTGGTGGCGAGATGATGATCGTGGTCTTTATAGTTGTAATCATCGGCGGCCTTGGGTCGATCGAGGGCACGCTTTTGGGGGCGATCATGGTCGGGTTGATGGCGAACTATGTTGGCTATCTTGCACCCAAATTGGCGCTGACCTCGAACATGATCCTGATGATGGTAATTTTGCTTTGGCGGCCAAACGGCCTGAAACCGGCGGTGAAGTAAGATGAGCACGACACCTAAAACCACCACAGGGACGACCGTTATCAAAACTACGGTGCTTTTGATCGGAGCATTGTTGTTGTTTGCGCCATTCCTGTTTCAGGACGTGCGTGCACTCGAAGTCGCGGCCCGCATCTGCGTTTTTATCGTGCTTGTCGCCAGCTATGATTTGCTGATCGGATATACAGGCATCGTCAGCTTTGCCCATACGATGTTCTTTGGTTTTGGCGCTTATGGCGCGGCCATCGCTTTGAAACAGATGGGGCCAGGTTGGGACGCAGTTGCGGTCGGGGCGCTGGCCGGGGTCGGCATGTCGTTGGTCGTGGCTGTCGCGATTGGCCTGTTGTCGCTCAGGGTCAAGGCGATCTTTTTTGCCATGATCACACTGGCAGCGGCAAGTGTCGCACTGGTTCTTGCCTCGCAGCTCAGCACAATCACAGGGGGCGAGGATGGGATCACCTATCGCGGCCCGACCATTTTCAAGACGGCTACAAAATTGATGCTGGATGAAGATGGCAAAGTGATGCGTATCATGGGGGTGAAGCTGAACGGAAAACTGGCGGCCTACTACTTTGTTTTTACAACATCTTTGGTGCTGTTTTATGTGATGGTTCGACTGGTTGGCTCACCACTTGGAACCGTTTTGAAGGCGATCCGCGAGAACGAAGCACGGGCCGAGGCGATTGGCTATCGCGTTGTCAGCTACCGCACCTTCGTCTTTTGCATTGCCGCGTTGGTCGCATCATTGGCAGGGACAATCTATGCAATCTGGCTCAAGTATACAGGCCCCGATACGGTGCTGAGTTTTAACATCATGATCGACATCTTATTGATGGTGGTTATCGGTGGCATGGGCACAATGTGGGGTGCGGTTATTGGCGCGGTATTGATGGTTATTGCGCAATATTACTTGCGTGACCTAATGGGCGTCGCCGCCGAGGCCACTGCCAATCTACCGGTGTTGCCTGAACTGCTGGACCCGGATCGCTGGCTTTTATGGCTCGGGATCATCTTTATCCTGCTGGTTTATTTCTTTCCAAAAGGTATCGCCGGAACGATCATGGCCAAAGGAGACAACACGTGAGTCTTTCCCCCAGGTTTTCATTTGTCCCCGTGATGGGCCACGAGATTCACGTGACCGAATGGGGCGATCCTAAGGGTAAACCGTTGGTCATGTGGCATGGGTTGGCCCGCACGGGGCGAGATTTTGACGAGCTTGCCGCCGCTTTGGCGGATGAGCATTTCGTGATCTGCCCTGACACCATTGGACGCGGGCTGTCCAGTTGGTCTAAGACGCCGGAAACAGGCTATTCGGTTGCGCATTATTCCCAGATAGCCGCCGGATTGCTCGATCATTACAAGATTGAAACAGCTGGCTGGCTGGGCACTTCGATGGGCGGGCTGATTGGCATGCGTATGGCATCAGGTGCACGGGCGGACCGGATCAGCTATTTGATTATCAATGATATTGGGCCGGAAATTCCCAAAACTGCAATCGACCGGATTCTGACCTATGCGGCTGACCTGCCAAACTTCAATGCGCTGAGTGATGCAGAAAAATGGCTAAGATCTGTCTATGCGCCATTTGGCCCCGCGAGCGACGCATTTTGGCAGCGGATGACACGCAGTTCGGTCCGCAGAACGTCGCAAGGAGATTTCACCATACACTATGACCCAAAGATATTGGTTCAGTTCACTGCGTCAGTTGACGAGCTGACATCTTGGGATCGGTATGAGCAGATCAAGGCCCCCACACATGTTATGTGCGGACAACAGTCGGATATCCTGCCCAAGGACATACTGGAGCGGATGATTTCCACAGGGCCAAAACCAAGGGCAACACTCTTTGAAGATTGCGGTCACGCCCCAACCCTTTCACGATCTTCGGACATCAGTAAAATGCGAAACGTTATTTCGGCTTTGATGTCACAGGGATCGAGCTGAAAAGGTTGGTTGCAAATGACCGCAAGGCCTAGCTTGCGATGCCAAGGTTTTTTGCACGCAACAACGCTTGATAATCATTTTCCTGCCAGTTAGCCCGCCCCATCCATTGGGATTCAGGCTGGCGCGCGGCCAAATCGGAATCAATTTCGACCTCGTCAAATCCGCTACGCCGTGCCATCGCATATTGATCAGCAATGACATGCCCCTTGGCCCGCAGGCGGCCTTGGTAGTTCATCAATCGCAAGCGCCGCGCAATGGTAAAACCGCGCCCGTCGGCAAAGTTTGGAAAATCAATGCGGATCAGATCAATCCGGCCCAGCAAGAGGCGCAGCGCTTCGGGATCGGTATCGGATGGAACGTCAACGGCCAAAGCGATTGGCGTCGATGACGACACATCATCAATTGCTATATATCCCAGCGCCCAATCGTCGGGGCCAAACCCCGTATCTGTTACGATCACAGTCATGATGAAAGCTCTCCTATTTTGGGTTGGCGCCGAGCCACCCCATTGGCAAAATGTATTCCGCATTCAGTTTTATCGCTGTCACGCCAGCGTCCTGCACGGGCATCTTCGCCGTCTTTGACAGGGGATGTGCAGGGCGCACAGCCAATTGACGCAAACCCTTGTGCAATCTTTGGGTGTTTGGGCAAATGATGCGCTTCGATATAGTCCTGCAGATCATTGGGTTGCCAATGGGCAAGCGGGTTGACCTTGATCCGCCGATTGCCGTCGCTTTCAAAGAATTCCAGTTCGGCCCGAATGCCTGATTGAAACCGTTTGCGCCCAGTGATCCAAGTATCAAATTCAGCCAAGACCTGTTGCAAAGGATTGGTTTTGCGCAAAGTGCAGCAGGCATTTTTGTCCACAACGTTGAGGGTTCCGTTTGGGTCTTTATCCGAAACATCCACTGCATTGGGGCGAATGCGGCGCAGATCAGACAGGCCCAAATGGCGGGCAACATCTCTTTGATATGTCAGGGTTTCCTCAAACAACATCTGCGTGTCGATGAACAAAATAGGCAGGCTTGGGTCAATCAGCGACACCATATGCAGCAGCACAACTGACTCTGCCCCAAAGGACGAAACCAGTGCAATCCGGTTCCCCACCGAGCGCTGCATTGCAAATTCCAATACCTGCGCAGGTTCAAAATTCTTAACCTGACGGTTCAATCTCGCGGCTTGGTCTTTGACCGTCAGAAAGGCGGGATCATGCTGCATTTCGTTCGCGCCCCACTGGATAAAGCGCCGCTTTAAAAGGGGCTGCGCCAAGGCGGCGATAGGTCTCGATAAAAGTTTCATGCGCGTCTTGGCGCAGGTCAAGATAACCCAGAACCAGCCGCTCGATAGCGGGCAAAATNGCGTCATAGGAAAATCCCGGCCCGGTNCGTGTGCCGATAGTTGTGGTCTCGGTGCCATCCCCGCCCAGCGTGATCTGGTAGTTTTCAACACCGGCCCTATCCAACCCTAGAATGCCGATATGGCCCACATGGTGGTGACCACAGGCATTGATGCAGCCGGATATTTTTACCTTCAGATGTCCGATGTCATGTTCCAGTTTCAGCGTGTCGAAACGGGTGGCNATCTGTTGCGCTANGGGGATCGAGCGGGCTGTTGCCAGCGCACAATAATCCATGCCGGGGCAGGCAATAATGTCGGAAATTAAACCGATGTTGGCGGTTGCCAGCCCGACTTGTTTTAGCCGCGCATGAACAGCAGGCAGATGGCTTTTGTGGACATGTGGCAGGATCACGTTTTGCTCGTGGCTAATGCGCAGTTCGTCATGGGAAAATTCCCGTGCGACATCTGCCATCAGGCGCATTTGGTCTGAACTGGCATCGCCGGGCGTCTGCCCATGTGCCTTTAGCGAAATCGTTGCAATGGCATAGCTCGGGTTCTTATGCGGGGCCAGATTGGTATCGACCCAAGAGGCAAACACCGGATCTGAGCCATATGCCGTCTCGAAANCCCCTAGGGGTGCTTGGATGAATTCAGGCGCTGCGAAATCCTCACGAAACCGCGCTAACAGTTCTTGATCCCGGCCACCAAATTCGGGCTTGATCAGGGCGAACCGTTCCTCGACCANCGCCCGAAATCTGTCCATACCGTTTTCATGNAAGGTGATTTTGATNCGCGCTTTATACTTGTTGTCGCGTCGCCCCAGCAGNTTGTAAACACTCAGAACTGCCTCGACATATGCTAGCAAATCTGCCCTTGGCAAGAAATCGGCAATCACTTGGCCGATCATTGGGGCGCGGCCCAAACCGCCACCGATAATGATCTCATAACCAGCATCACCCGCGTCATTTTGCACAACACGCACCGCCAAGTCATGTGCCTTTAGAACGGCGCGGTCATTCGTCGATGCCCCAACAGCGATCTTGAATTTGCGGCCCAAAAACTGAAATTCGGGATGATCCGTCGACCATTGGCGCAGCAGTTCGGCAATCGGGCGCGGGTCTTCGAATTCGTCCGCCGCCGCACCTGCGAAATGATCCGAGGAAACGTTACGAATGGTATT
>JGI24724J26744_10002337_pt1 | contig 12622 bp, 7 predicted proteins | sample Cruoilmetagenom7_FD_26744 | JGI IMG/M metagenome (IMG submission 26744)
ATAACCGACGACTCTTGATCAGCGGGGTTAATTTGTTTGTCAAGCATTGCATCCCTTACATCTGCTGGTTGGCCTTGCCTTTTAGTTAACTCACCACAAGCTGTAAAAAAAGAAATGATTAGTATCGTTAATAATATGCGCACAAAGATTATTTTTAATTGAAAAGAAGATTCTAACAGAATAACAGCTTAGAACAATCTTACACAGTTAAATAGATTTAGATTTCATACATGAAGCTATGACCTATACCCAAAAAAACGGACACAGTTTTATTAACTTGGATTAGATAATGAACTAAGGTATAATTTTTGAGAAATAATGTAAAAAATCATCATTTATAAAGAATAAATCATAATAAGGACAACACTTTCATGCAAAAAGATACTTTACTAAATATAGCGACTCAAGCTGCCAAATTACCGGAAAGTGAAAGGGAGAGTTTCATTAAAGAAGAAACCAATAGCGATTCAAACCTCACTCAAAAAATAGAAACTTTAATTCAACAACAGCAGGCAGCTGATTTTCATGAACAAACCTTAGCTACTATTGATTTAAAGCCTGGAGATATGGTTGGACCTTACCATATTCTTGAAGAAATTGGCAGCGGGGGTATGGGCATTGTTTTTTTAGTTGAGCAAAAGGTTCCTGTACATCGTAGACTAGCTTTAAAAGTCATACGTATTGGCATGGATACTAAAGACGTATTAGCGCGCTTCGAATTGGAAAGACAAGCCCTTGCTTTAATGTCACACCCAAATGTAGCTGCTGTTGTGGATGCAGGTATAACTGAGAATGGCCGCCCTTATTTCCTTATGGAATACGTTCCTGGTGTAAGTATTACTAAATATGCCAATGACAATCGGATGACAATGGATAGCCGAATCAAGCTTGTTATGCAAGCCTGTAAAGGTGTTTTACACGCTCACCAAAAAGGCATATTACATCGGGATTTAAAACCAGGAAATATAATAGTCACAGAAAAAGAAGGCGAGCCTTTAGTTAAAATCATTGATTTTGGTGTTGCCAAGTCCACCCAACAAAAATTATCAGACAATACTGTTTACACACAACTCGGTTCATTTATTGGTACACCCAACTATATCTCACCGGAACAAGCTGGTGCCTCAAGTCAAGATGTAGATACACGAACCGACCTATATTCACTTGGCATTATCTTATATGAAATGTTGGTGGGTGAGCTGCCTTTTGATTCCAACACATTTCACAACAAAAACCTTGCGGACATCCAAAGGATAATAAAAGAAAAGCAAGCACCCTCACCTCATGACCGTTTAAAGTCACTTAGTTACGGCAAGAGTATTGCTACCAAAAGAAGAAGCTCTTTTACAGATATAAGGAAAAAATTAAAAGGGGATTTGAGTTGCATCATTATGCATGCAATCGAAAAAAACAGAAATGAACGATACGCTTCAGTTTCGGCTTTTGACGAAGACCTAAAGCGTTACCTCAATGGCCTTCCTATTGAAGCACAGCCCCATTCTAGTATTTATTTAATGAGAAGATTCATTGGCCGCCATAAATTAATGGTGGCTTCAATTTTTAGTGTACTGCTTGCCTTATCTATAGGTCTTGGTTCTGCGCTGATTTCTTTGAAGCATGCCGAAAGAGAAACTATTCATGCCGAAAGAGAAAGTGCTCACGCCGCGGCTGTATCTGCACTTGTTAGTGGTATTTTATTGAATGCAGACCCCTGGAACAAAAGCTTCCGACATGAGATCACTCTTAATTCTGTCATTGTTGAGTTAGAGAAAAAATTAGATAATAAAGAATTATTGCAAGGAAAAGAATTTGATAAAGCCCGAGAACTGGATATGGAAAATTCATTACTTTGGTCACTTCGTGAACACATAGGAGACCTGCATAGTTCAGTTGGAAATGAAGATGCTGCGGAAAATAATTACCGACAAGCCATAGAATTACACGGNAAAACTAGTGAAGGTGAAGAGCTAAAGCTCATTGATTTAAATTTAAAAAGGGTCAAAGTTTTAACAAAATCAGGTAATCTAGATATCGCAGAAAATCTTTTTAGCCAAGCCGTTGCCAAACTAACTCCTCCTCAAAATAAAGCTGAGGCTTCTTTGCTTCTCAATGCAACTGGTGTACAAATCAGCAGAGGGAAAATTAAAGAGTATATTGAATTTGAAACAAATTTATTAAAGATTGCCGAAGATTTTTTTAGCAAGCAATCAAAAGAATATGTCAAACAATCATTAAAATTGGCGAATGGTTTAGTTTATAATTATGATTTGGTCAGTTTAAACAAGGCGCTTTCATTAGCTAAAAGCGCAAGAATTATTTCACATGAATTAACGCCAAGAAATTTGGATCTTGAATATCAATCTATCCAACAAATAGTTTCCTTACTTATCCACAGCCGCAACCCCAAAGAAGCTATTATTGAAGCGGGAAAATTTGTCAATTGGTGCAAGAAAGAATTTGGTGACGAAAATATCCGAACTATTAAAGCTGAGATATCTTTAGCAACTGCCAATGATAATATAGGAAACTATAAAGCCATGTTAGAGATAGTTACACGTATCGAACCACTTATAGAAAACTCAGTCCAAAGTGGCCATTATTTAATGAGGGATTTAGTTGATTTGAAAGGTGATTGGCTTATGTCAAAACATAGATATAAAGAAGCATTACCGTTGTTAGAAAAAGCCCTATCTATTGCAGAAAGGAAAAATAGAATTCCTAATATCGCCTATTTTTCTGGCAAGGTTTCTCTCGCTGCTTATTATACTGGAGACCTAGACAAAGCTCAAAATAACATGATTAAAGCCATAGAAAATAGCCCCGAAAAAACAGGGCTCAATCTAAGTATCAATTTATCTGAACTCTCTCAAATCTTTTTTGCTATGAACAAAACAGATGCAGCATTAAATGAATCAAAAAATGCATTAAAAGCTGACCCAACTAATTTTACAGCCTACACTATTCAAGGATTAATTGCCTTCCAAAACAAGGACTTTGAAAATGCAGAAAAATATATGCGAAATGCAGCAAAGGGTTACTTAAAAGATTTTGGTGGAACAGTTAACGACCCCGATCATAACGATCTTACATCAGACATAGTAATGATGCTTATCAATATAGGTAAATATAACGAGGCTTACGAGCTTGCTAAAGACATAGTGATTAGTGACTTAACAACAGTAAATGCTGCTGCGGTGCAATTAAAGATAATGGCAGCTAAAGTGGTAAATGGAAAGTCAGTTGATAAAAATCTAGCAACGAAACTCTATAATAATGTTGACACTCATTGGTCAAAAGTAACTTTACAAAATCAATCAGCAAAAAAAGCTTTAACACTGATAAANTCCTCTAAATAAAATACGAGTAAAGTTAATTAAACTCACCTGTAATATTTTGAACATTAAATATTACAGGTGACAAGTTTACAACTTAGCTCGGGGGAGAAGCTGTAATCGTTAACTCAAATGATTGCTGGGCCGTTTTTTCACCATCACTTACCATTATTGTGATCGTTATTGGATTGACCGTAATGGTATTCGTAACAGGTGTAAGCTGAATCGCTCTATTACTGCCACTCCCACTAAATACGATATTGCTGACAGGCAATATAGAAGAGTTTGACGATGTAGCAGAAACAATCAAACTAGCATTATCGGTTTCTAAATCATCTATACTGAAATTAATCCCTACTGTGGCATTTTCTTGAATAGTTACATCTGAAAATGTAGTGGTAAAAGTCGGTGGACTGTTTGTAGAGCTATCTCCTTCAAACCCTCCCTTAAATAAATTATCATCTACCACTAATGAGACAACATTGTTACTCAAATCATTATCTAAACCACCAGGAGCTTGAATTGATCCGCTGATAACTACACCTTCGACAATATCATAATTGACTAACTCTATATAGAAATCAAAAGTTGCACTAGCTCCGGCATCCATATCCAATATCACATCAATATCTTGAGTCTGGTCTTCTCCAACTGGGCAAGCTACCCCTACAGATGGCGCGCATGTCCAAGTCTGATTAATAGCATCTGGTAAGAAACTATGCTCAAACCTAGCACCCATTATATTCATAATAGATAAATTGCTAACAGTAATAGAATATTCTATTATTGTATTAGTTACTGCTTTTGAAAAACCCTTTTTCTTGAATAATTGCCCAGGTTTAATTCTTTTTATTCTGGCATATGCTGCAACATTATTGAGTGGCAATCCCAATGAAAGGTTTTCACCTGCTGTCTCAACACTAACTTCACTGATAACTTTATTTTGATTGTTAGCGTGAGGGTTGGTATAAGTAGAAATTTGAAATTTATATTTATAAAGGTTATTTATATCAAATCTATAAGTTAGACCTTCTGCAATAGCCTGGACATCATCTTTTGTTAACAAATTAGTATTGGACAAAGGAACAAAGTTTCCATAACTTATACCATTATTGGGTGAAGTTGATATAAACACATTAAACCCTCCTGGAGCCTCACTTTCCTTGAATTCAACTGCATCCCAATCCATCAACATTGAATTACTACTTATGCCTACATTCTTAAAACCTAATGGAGCAACTGTTTGCGTTGCCATCCAATCATTATCTAGTGTTAATGTCGACAAGTTTGAAACAAGAGCATTATAATTTAAATTCACTCTAACTGAATTTGGTAAAGTGTCAAGATCAGCAATCACATCTCCATTAATTTTATTGCTTGCAATATTGAAAGATTCTAGATTAGTTAACAGACCTATCTCAGTAGGAATAGGCCCATCTAGTCGATTACAAAATAGAGATAAATCCTTTAAATTTGTTAAATTGCCAAACTCTGTTGGAATAGCGCCATCCAGTTGATTGCCACCAAGCGCAAGATAAGTTAACCCAGTTAAAAACTCGAAAGATGTTGGAATTGAACCACTTAATTGATTTAAACTTAAATCCAAATATGTCAAACTCGTTAGGTCGCCTATTTCAACGGGTATAGTGCCGTTTAATTCATTCGAAATAAGATTTAATAAGTCTAAGTTAGTGAGATCGCCTATTTCTGAAGGAATAGTCCCGACTAAATTTTGTGCGAATAAATTCAGTTGTGTGACTGTATTGATACCACAAGTGACACCAAACCAGTTATTGTCACAAGGATCGCCACTTAACCAGTTATCATTATTAGTCCAACTAGCGCCATTGGTAGAATTATATAAAGCGACCAATGCATCTCTTTCAGCCGTAGGAACAACAGCATTAGCAAGACCAAACGTAGATAGTACCAATACACAGACTAAATACATTCTTTGTTTTATGAAGCTCATTTTAATTAATTCCATTAAAAATGTTTATAAAGATAGCATGATTTCAATATTAGAACTATTACTTTATAGAATTGAGGTAAATATATTTACAATAAGATACAATCATTTGACCAAACAGATTGAGAAATTTATGGACAAACTTTTACTTGCATTAATACTACTAAGTTCCCACAGTGTTTTTTCAGCTGAATCACCTTGTACTGGAGGTGTAAAACCTGCCATTTCTTCATTGACAGCTAATCCAGCAGCAGTCAATATTGGTGAGTCTTCAACAATATTGTGGAATTTATCCAATGATGTTTCATCTTGTATTAAATCAGGTGACTGGTCGGGAGCGATAACAGGGCCAGATGTCAGCAATGGCATTCACGCCAGTATTATTGCGAATATCACAACCGATAAAACGTTTAATCTACAATGCAGTAATGCTAATGGAATAACAAGTTTACAATCGACAACTGTCTCAGCAATCGACCCATGTTCAAGTTCTCCTCCTATTCTAGGAGGCAATGAAGACAGAACAGTACTAGGCAATGCTACAGCCAATTCAGATCCATATGATGGAAACTACTCCAAATTACAGGGTGAACTNGTAACGCGTCCTTGGCCAGGCATCTTTGGAGAAACATATTCTTTATCTTTAACTAAAGACCAATATCTCTCAGCAGCATTTAATAGTGGTTCGTTAACACAGTCAGGTGGAATCCAATTTACACTTACAACTAGTCTGCAAGGTCTACCGCCAAACACACAGACTGTAGTAATCAGTGAGTGTCCCGGTGATTTCAATACACATCTCAATCAACCAGAGTGTATTTCTAACAGTAATCTTCGTTGGTCAACTGATCCTACTGCTAATGATTTTGGAGCGTTTCCAAAATCTTGTATTTTGGAAAAAAACAAAGCATATTATCTTAACATCGTTCATTCTGATAATTCCGAGGGCGATAATTTTGCAACCAGTGATTGCTCGAGCACTTACTGTGGCATATTGTTTCAACAGAACAATTTTCAATAATTTTATTCAAAACTATTACTGAATAAAAAATTAATTTTATAGCCCATATCTCTTAATACCAATGGAGTTAAATCTAATTGATTGTATTTTATATTCTGTATTTCTGGCTCCATCAACACATTAGGACTGATATCTGGACTAAAGTGACTAATGGAAGATCCTGTTTCTATAGTGCTAGGAGCGTACATTCGGATAAGCCCACCATTAAATCCATCAGTTATGAAACTTGAAGAATAAGCGTCAACACTCAATCCATCCCAAACCAAAAAAGGGTCGTTTTGCATCGCTTGTAACCGCTCTGCATTATTCATTTCTGGTATAGTTTTGTTAAGTTGATTGTCATAAATCAAGGTGTCAAAGATAAAAGGTTTGCCAAAAACATAATCTCCGTTCGTGATAATGGCAGGAATAAAAGGAGTTGTATCAGTTGCAGGAACCGCAGGGATGTTAGTCGTATCTACATTACTAATAAAACCTAGTCCATGTGTCATTTCATGTAATACAATAGTAAACAAAGCTATTTTATCATTTGGAGCATCGCTATTAATGCCATAATAAAAATTATTACCTTGATGGCAGTCAAAGATTGTGTCAACCTTATCATTTATCTCAATCACAATATCAGAAACATCAGGAAAAACAGGATTGCTCACATCGATATTAGTCCCAGTAATAGCATCTACCAAAGACAAAGGATATGATGTATCAGGCACAAAATTCGGCAGCCCCAAATCTGTGCTGTTGATTACTTGTGTTGGCTTTGCAGATGCCAAAACAGCACCATTAGAATCGCAAGGAAGATTGGCAGAATAAGAAGCATTAATCACAATAGGCACATCACTAATGATTTCTGCACCCCAAACTTGCGCTACTGCTTGAAATAGAATTTGTCGTTGTTCTCCTAATGTTGTGCCAGTATTTCCACCAACAGGTGTTACTACAGTCATATCATCAAACCCAGCGCCAAATAAAAATTCAAAAGTAGCAGAATAACTCGAACTCACTGATGATAAGAGCATTAAAAATATGATTTTATTTCTCATGTTTTTCACCTGTAATTGACTTAATAGACTCTCCAGAAAAAAAACGCTTTGCCTCAGCTTCATTACTGGTGCAAAAAGTTTCTAATTTGCCACTTTTTCCTCGGCGTGCCATGACTACACTAGAAGGACCAGACAAAGTGTCTGGTAAAGTCTTATTAAATGGATCTAAGTTTTTATTGACCTCACGCTTAAATGCTTTGTGTAGATAATTGTCCAGCTCCTGTTTTTTGACTTGTTCCTCAGAATCGGCACTTATTACCTTCATAGGCATAATGCTTATTAATAATACCAATATATATTTCATTTTATTCTCCTTTTTAATTGTTTAATTGCTCAAATCCTTGGTCAAAAATATAATCATTAACAACAATCGAGTCTGAATTATTACTTATGTCGCTGTCTGCTCCATCATCGGTGATGACTTGAGCAGATAGGTTGATACCTGTTTCTGGATTATAGGTTTCTAGCTCCAATCTTAAATCAAATACAATACTAGAACCAGCAAGCATATCCAATAACACATCAATATCTTGGGTCATGTCTTGTCCAACAGGACAAGGCGCATCAAGTGATCCAGTACAAGTCCATGTTGTATTAACAGCATTTCCTGGGAAATTATGTATAAACCTGACATCAGTTACATCAATAGCACTCAAATTACTCACTTCAATTTGGTATTCAACTACTGTGTTTGTTACAGCAGTAAACTCAAAATTATTTTTTGCGCTGGCTTGACCACTTATGATGCTTTTCAATGCGACTTTAGTTTTAATATTTTTATCAGGGGCAGATTGTGATAACTGACCCTCAGCTATACCACTAAAATCACTATAAACCTCATTTCGATTATTTTCATGCGGAGCGGTGTAACTTTGGATTTTGAAATAGTTATTTGAATTGTTTAATCCTGAAATTTCAATATCTAGAAGGTGTTTTGATGGAAGAGGAGACAAATCGTAGAAAGTGATATTATTTTCAGATGTAGAAATAACATAACCTCCAGATTTTTCAAGGAAGTCTACCGCTGTCCAAGCCAGTCTTACTTTTGTCGTATCAACAACCCCATTAAAACTCTTGGGTGCTAATGTTTGGGTCTTAAGCCAATCAGAGTCAAGAGCCACTGTTGAATCATTGGCAGAAATAGCATTATAGTCTAGGTTTAAATTGGCTAAATTTGCCAGATTATGAAATGAAGAAGGTACCGTACCTCCTATGTTATTTGAAGATAAATCGAAACTCTCAATAGATGTCATGTTTCCAAACACTGACGGGATATCCTCAATGATATAGTTTGCACTTAAATCTAAAGTTTTTATATTGGGTAAGTTGCTTAAATTATTTAGTCCGAATATTGTTCCATAAAAAGGTCTAGTATAGTTGCCAAAACCGTAAAGCCAATTCGAAGACAAATCCAATTGTTCTAAGCTTGTAGCATTTTGTATGCTATCAGGTAACCAACAAAATTTGTTGGAAGATAAATCCAGAATTTTTAGATTGGTCAAGTCCTCAAAATGCATCCTACTTTCAATTGAACCTGTTGCTGGAGGTGCACCTAAAAGAATATTACAAAGCCCAGCAATATCACTTCCAATAATCGGGTCTTCATTGCCCTTCAAATTCGACATATGCAACTCAGTGACTGAATTATCTACACAAACCACATGTGCCCAATTGTTATCACAAGGGTCACCGACCAACCAATTACTATTATCAACCCAGTTAGCCCCACCTAACCTGGTATATATCAGTTCCAAAGCATCTATTTCAGCTTGTAGCGTGCCTGTTTTAGCAGAAATGATCGCACTATCATCACTAATGACTTCGTTTGGGTTGTTTCCATGAGAGTTAGTGAAAGACTCAACTCTAAAATAATAAGTCTCTCCCAAAATTAAGTTTGTTTGTGTATAAGATAATACTGATTTATCTGTTGTTGTGTGTACCATTGAAAAAGGTCCTGAAATATTGCTAGATATCAAGACTATATAACCACCTGTTTGAGTGTAACTAACTGTATCCCAGTTTAAAGTAATGCTTGTATTACTGGCTTCTGACTGTATATTTTCAGGAGCAAGGGTTTGGGTTAATATCCAGCTACCAAAATCAACTGGAGAAAAGTTTTCTGAAATAGCATTGTAATTAATGTCTTTAAAGGATAAGTTTGTAAGATTACTTAAGGATGCAGGGATAGTTCCAACTAAATTGTTACTAGATAAGTCTATTTCTGTAACCGAGTTGGCAATACAGGTAATTCCAAACCAGTTGTTATCACAAGGATCTCCAACTAACCAAGTAGCATTATTGTTTATCCAGCTGTCTCCATTTGTGGAACCATATAATGCAACCAAGGCATCAATTTCGGCTTGATGTGTACCCGTAGTACTTTCAGTTATTATATTACTATCATAGCTCCTAACACGATTAAGGTTAGTATTATGAGAGTCAGTATAAGATTCAACTTTGAAATAATAAGTTGTTCCAGAATCAAGTCCCGTTTGAGTAATGGATGTAATTGTTTTATTAACTATGGTGTTAATTTTAATAAACGGGCCTACAATATTAGTGGCCGCTAATATGTCATAACCACCAGCTTGAGTGTAACTTACTGCGTCCCAGCTTAAATTAACACTATTATTTGTTACTGCACCAGATTGAAGGTTGATGGGTGCTATGGTCTGAGTTGCCATCCAGTCACAAGAGCACAGGGCATTAAGGTCTAATGTTGCATCATTTGATAATAAAGCATTGTAATCAAAATTTGTAGATATTAAGTTTATTAAGTTATCAAATGTAGTTGGAATTGTTCCATATATATTGTTCCCTGAAAAATCAAGTGACTCAATTGTACTCATGTTTCCAAGGGATGGATCAATGACATCTGTAATATAGTTTTTACTCAAGTTTAAACTTTTAATCTTGGGTAGATTCCCTAATCCTCCTAAGTTTGATGATAGCCCTATTGTTTGTATGCAAGAAGTAGGCGATTGATATGTCCCTGAAATTCTATAAAACCAATTTGAAGAGAGGTCAAGATGTTCTAAATTTAATGCATTTTGTAAATTTTCTCCAGTTGCAAATGGAGCGCCATAACACATTTTATTTGAGGATAAATCTAATATTTTCAAGCTGGTTAAATTTTCGATTAAAACAAGATTAGGATTGTTTGCAGGAGGAGGTACTGGACAAGGAAGCATTTGCACTTCATTATAACGACAAGCAGCCTCAACCTCAGCAAATGTTTCGGTAAAAGGAACTGTATAACCCTTCAAGTTTGACATATGAAGCTCGATGACTGAATTTTCCACGCAAACCACATGTGACCAATTATTATCACAAGGGTCGCCACTCAACCAGTTAGTATTGTCTATCCAATTCGCCCCATCTGTAGAATTATACAAAGCCACCAAAGCTGCTCTTTCTAAGGCTGGCACTGCAGCATTTATATTTGTAATGATGAGAAATGTGCCCAATAAATATAGAGGTAAGAATGTTTTTGTTAACTTGTTCACTGTACTTGAATTCCCTTTGACCGTTGTCGAATCTTTATTTATAACATAGTCAAAGTTATTTTTCTATTGAAATACTCTCAACTCATGCTGGTTTTTTAACGCTAATTTTCCGTGTTCGCATGGAGAGGCATAAGAATTTATTCTTTTATTATTACTTGAGAACAAAGTTAAGAGCTAAAATTTAAAGGTTTTAACTAGCGTGTTTTCAAACAAAAGTAACTATAGTGTACAATACCCTTAACTACATTTGTTTTGATAGGATTATGTTAAAAAAAATATGGGTGTTATTGTTACTTACGAACGCATGTTTAGTTTATTGCGCCGAGTTAGCTTGTACTGGAGGAACTGCACCTTCTATAACTTCTCTTACAGCTAACCCATCCTCGGTTAATAGTGGCGAATCTTCAACAATTTTATGGGATTTATCCAATGATGTATCATCTTGTATAAAATCAGGGGATTGGTCTGGAGCAATAACTGGGTCAGATGTCAGCAATGGCATCCATGCCAGTATTGTTGCGAATATCACAACCAATAAAACATTTAATTTACAATGTAGTAATGCTAATGGGATAACTAGTTTATACACTGCTAATGTAATAATAGCTCCGTCTGGGTGTTCCGCTCCAATATTAGGAGAGAATAAAGATTTAACAATAGTTGCTAACGGTACACCCAGTGCAGGTGCATTCGATGGAAGCTTTTCCAACTTGAGCGGAACCAATGATCCTTGGCCAGCATTTGGTAACACACAAGGTTTGTCTTTAACTAAAGACCAATACATTTCCGCATCATTCATTACTGGAACATTAAACCTTTCTGGTAGACTCAGCTTTGCTAATCCAGGCAACAATCAAGGGTTTCCATCAAACACTACTACAGTAGTAATCAATGAGTGTCCTGGAGATTTTAATATTAATCAACCTACTTGTAAGAGCACATTTGTTGGTAATAATGGCTCACTTGGATGGTCAACTGACCCAATAGCTAATCCATCTCAATTTTGCATATTAAATAAAAATACAGAATATTATTTAAATATTGTTCACTCTGATAATTCTGAAGGCGATAATTTTGCAACCAGTGACTGTTCACAATCATACTGTGGTATTATATTTGTAAATCAGGCTCAGTAAATTAGTCAAATTCACATTCAAACTCTACCTCGAAAATCAAATTGGTAACTTCAGCTGAATATCCAATTTATCTTCATCTTCGAATTGAATGCCCAAGCCAATCAAGCGAACTGGGCGTTTGCCTCGACCCCAAGCGATTTCAACGAGTTGTTTATAAGTATGAATACCGGGTTGTGAGGCGATAGATTGAGCAGTGGTAGTTTTGAAGTTGTTAAACTTTAGTTTGATATACAGTGCTTTTATCGGTAACATTTTCTTTTGTTGACACTTTTCTAGTCTAAGTAATAAGCTTTCAAAAAGAATTTCTACTTCTTGTAAACATTCACCAAGATCTCGGCGGTCTTGAATAAAAGTATCTTCTACACTTAAGGATTTTCGAATACTGTCGGTTCTTACGGGCCTTTCATCAACTCCTCGACATAAACTATATAAACTATCGCCAAACTTACCAAAATAATCATGTAACTGAGTTTTGGATAATGCTTGTAAATCCCTACAAGTGTGAATGCCTAATTTTTGCATTTTTAGATTAGTCACTTTGCCCACACCGAATATCTTCTTCACGGGCAGGTCAATAACAAAAGCATCAATGTCTTTAGGTGTGACTACAAATTG
>JGI24724J26744_10002340_pt1 | contig 12619 bp, 12 predicted proteins | sample Cruoilmetagenom7_FD_26744 | JGI IMG/M metagenome (IMG submission 26744)
TGTCATAAATTATAGTTCCATCTAGACTCTGTGTAGTGGCCACTACACTCCACTGACTTCCTGGAGGATTTTGTACTGCATCTTTTGTAAACTCAAGTCTTAAATGATTTTTATTACTATTGGCATCAACAACACTTGCCCCTACAGTTCTAACTTCTGGGTCAACCCCGACGTTTGCAAGAAACTTCGCATTAGTTGTTGGCTCTGCCGGATAAGTTAAAGATTTTGGAAAACGCAGTTTTTCTTGAGCACTAACATCACCAAGAGCTATCTCACTAAGCGTAGATGTTAAAACATCATCAGCACTTATGTTATTACCCATAGTTCCCAATACATGATAACCGTCAATAGTTACCAAGTCATCATTTGCATCAAAGGTAAAACTTCCATCACGTGTGTAAATTGGGTCACCTTCTCCTTGAACTCCAAACCAACCATCTCCATCGATAGCTAAATCTGTGCTCTTGTCTGAAAGAAGCAGTGAACCGTTTGTTTGTATCATCGCTGTAGTTTTCAGTGTGCTTCCAATACCTATAGTACTGTCTATAATGCCTGCATTTGCAGTAACCAAAGACTCTTCAAACATGGACGCAAATTCAGCATTATATCCACGGAATCCTATTGTGTTTGTGTTTGCTAAATTATCTGAAACAGCATCTATTCCTGCTGAGAAAGTTTTAAGTCCAGATATTCCTGTATAAAAAGCTTGAGTCATCATAGTAAAAGTTCCTTAGTAGATCTCTACAACATTTTCAAGGTCAACATAACTAGAACCAACTTTTACAAGTGTCGCTCCATCTTCAAACCTTACCGATTCTATAGGATAAGCACCCATTCTTGTTGTTAAATCATCACCAGCCGGGTTTTTATAGCTTGCAGTAATATAGTACATTCCGCTCTCTGCCGCTTCACCATTACTCAGTGTCCCATCCCAGTCAAACTGATAAACACCAGCAGCATTTGGCTCAATACTCATAGTACTAACAATCTCACCATTTGTATTTAATACTTCAACCGCACCTGATGATACTTCTTGTGGAAAATATACCTCAAAAGAAGAAGTCGAACCTTCATCATGACCTATTGCATTACTCCCTAAGTCAGCTGTTTTTCCGATTGCTGCTATAGTGGAGAACTGCTGTGTTGTGCCCAAAGAAGCAGCTAAATCAGCTAATGCCTGATTTGTATTTTCTGATGCCTCTAGGGTTGCCAATTGAGAAGTTTGTGTTAAAATTTTCTCAGAATCCATTGGTTCAGTTGGATCTTGATGCTGAAGCTCAACCAAAAGAAGAGTCATAAAGTCATCTTTACCTAATATACTCTTATCTACTTGGGCAGCTGCAGCTACATACTCGTCATTTGTCGCTGCATTTAGTCCTGTTGATGTGATTGCCATCTTATATCCTTTAAGCGTAGTGAGGAACTACAATTTCTAAAGAGCTCAAAATCTCTTCAGCGTGTTCTTCGTTTTCAAATTGCCCGAGGCTGCCATATTCCTCTTGAGCTTGTTGCTCTCTCTGTCTATGCTGTTCTTGTTCACCAGCCGANGAGTGAGAACTATCTTGAGAATTAAAGTTTAATNAAGCATTATTTATTCCATTGTTGTTTAATTGTGCTCTCAACTCATTTGCATTCATAGAGAGAGTATTTATAGCTGCTGAGTTTGAGCTAAGNTTAATATGCAAGTTTTTACCACGNTGCACTATAGTTAGGTCAACATCACCTAGCTTGTGGGGATTAAGTTGAACTTTCACTCTTGTAAANGGTGATTTATAATCTTCTATAGCAGTTTTTACATCACTAGAGAGATATTTAATCATCTGCTTTGCTTCATTTAGTTTCACTTCAAAGCTATCCGATTTTAAAGCTGCTAAAGCATCCGTTTTTGAACTGCTTGAGCTCTCACTGTTTTCAGTGCGTAGTAATCCTTCAAGAGCTTTTGTAGCCTCACTTATTGCGGTTGGTGCAATAACTTTTGCTGTTGCTACTGAAAAGTCTGCTGTAAGTATAGAGTTGGCCTGTGCTGGTTTTTCACCACGAAGCAGTAGTTTGAGTGTTTCATCTGCTCGTGTTTTTGGAGTTTTTTCTTCAACTTTAAACTGCTTTGATGCAACTAACTGTTCAGTTGTATGTTCACTTGTTGTTTGTGCTTTAAAAAGTGGTGTCTCTTTTGCCAAAACTACCTGCTTTGGCGTCTCTATCTTTTTCTCTTCAAATATTTGAATTGCTTGATTTTTATCATCCACCCTGATAGCTGACTTAGTTTTCACTTCTTTAAGTACTGCTTGCTCTTTAGGTGTACTTTTTAGTTCTTTTATATCACTTTGAATTTGAGGTTTTACCTCTTCTATTAAAGTCTTCTTTGCCTCTAGCGTATTTAAAACTGGTNTTGTGNTTTTTGTTTGAACTTCTTCTATTGTTATTTTTGATANATCTATCCCAATTTTTTGGGCTAATTCAGATAAACCTTTGAGTGTTTTTGGAAGTTCTTTTATCTGTGNATCTTTAAAGCCATCACTTTGAAGTATCTTCTCTTTAAGATACTCTTTAGCACCTGCAATTAAAGTTTTTACCTCTTTTACAGTAAGGTTTTGTGTAATTTTTGGATTTATNTCCACAGGTTCATCAGTTTTTAGGAGTGAAAGTAGTGTATCTTTATTTATAGATTTTGAGTTCTCTTTAACTATCTTTTGATCACTCTCTAATGCTAAAACAATAGCTCCATTTTGGATTATTTTATCATCTTTTATAGGCTTAACTCCCTTTAAAAGCTCAGAAAAAGAGACCTTTGGCTCTTCCTCCGATGATAATTTTAGAGGTGAAGATGAAGCAATAGTTTCTGGTTTTATCTCTAATGGATTCATCTTTTCTCCTATATTTTCCCTAAAATGTTAAGGGGTTTTTATAAAATATAGCATTTTTTGTTCCATTGTTAAATCTATTTGCTGTAGTGCCGATGTTATGCTCATGAATAAACTGATTTATCTTTTACTCTCCACCATACTATTGTCAAACACTACTTTTGAGACAAAGATTTCTCGTGAAAATAGAGCGGCGATGGAAAACAGAAAGATTAAATGTAGGTGGGTATGTGACAAGAAACTATATAAAGAACAGAAGATATCAGATGCTATCTCCTTTTATAAAAACTCTAAAGATTATAAATTTACAAAAAAGCCGTTTTAGTAATTTCTTGTAAACCTATCCAAGCAGTGCAGATCATCTTTGAAAAATGTACTTACACTGTCTTGCATGGTTCCAAATATCTCTTCAGGCGTCTCACCATCGGCTGGATAGCTGAGTAAAAATGAATTTAAAAATTTTGCAAAGAACTCATCAAACATCTTTTTGACAATCTCTGCACCATATTTATCTGTATATGGCAGTACAAAAAAGTAATCGTTTCCATCATTCACGATAGAATCTGAAGTTCGAAGTATATCTCCTAAAGATGAGTCTACAACTTCTGGGGGAATTCCACTAAAGTCACAATACAAAAGAGTAAAACTCTCNGCNCGATTTTCATCAAGTCTATCAGATATACCGATATTTAATTCCATAAGTTGTTTGAAGTTTTCAAAAGAGAAGTGTATACCAGCCATAAATATTCCTTTAATTTATTCCATAAATTTAAGGGAACCTTCTCCCATTATTTATGACGCTAAAGGAACTCGTCCCTTTAACTACGTTAACACTTGGTTTCTCTCAGCGTGAGGCTCAAAACACTAGTGTTTTTAATTACTGGATTAAGTATAACAGATAGTTATTGAATAGTGAAAGGTTTCATTGCCTCACGTGAGCTAAATGGTGAACTTGTAACTTCTTCACCATCATATGATAATGTATAACTATTATCAACAGATGTTTTACAATAAGTTAAGACAGCANATGCAGATAAGTCTTTATCCTCTTGGCTTGCACTTTTACTAAGAAGTGCGTGAGGACCGGGAAGTCCTACTGTTTTTATATGGTAATATTTATCGTTATCTATATCTTGGAGATACTGATTCTCTTCCTTATCTCTTCCGATAACTAGTTTTGCTCCACCCTCAAGGCGAAAGTGTCGACCAAATTTCATAACCGGAACATCTTTTACTTCAAACTTATCATATTTTATAAAATCAAACATTTTTTTACCAAAGTTCTCATCAGTTAAAAGACATCCGCCACCAGGAGATTCAAAATCAGCTAAGCCTATCTCTTTTGCAAGCTCTAACTGTCTATCACGTGAACGACCAGTAATGCCTTCTAGTTTTTCTCTATCTACCCAGCCTTTCTCTTCAGCTATTGTAGGTGCTAAACGCAGAGCAGACATAGGACGAAGAAGAAGTCCATCACAATTACTTTCATTTAATACAGTTTGAAGAGCATCTTTGTTTTGACTCATAGGACGCTGCCCCATTACTTCACCGCTTAATAAAAATGAAGCACCTTCTGCTTCCATAATACGTTTAGCAACTGCGAACATCTTTGCATGACAATCAATACAAGGGTTAAAGTTTTTTCCATAACCATGTTTTGGATCAAACAGAACATCTTGAAGATATTCACTCTGAATATCTACAACTCTAAGCTCTGCTCCCACCTGGTCACACATGCTTTGCATATGTTCTAATCTACTTTTTGTACTTCCGAAGCCTGTATTGATGTTTACCGCTACAACATCGATACCTTGATCTATGATGAGTTTCATTGCTAATGTGGAGTCTAATCCACCTGAGAAGAGTGCTATTGCTTTCATTTTTTATTCCTTGGTTAGGCACAAGAGCGGCATAAGAAAATCTAATTTTCGTAAGCCACCAGTTCACCTCGTTTTAATGCTGCAATTTTACCACGAAACTTACGAATATAGAAAGCTTTTTCCTCAAATGAGATATTTTGCTGTAGATTTATTTTTTTTAGTTCTCTTTCGTAGTGACGTGAGAGAAATGTAATAAGTTCTGCTCGAAGCTCATCTTCATCTTTTAATGACTTTATTGTCTCATCAACAGAAATTGCCATTAAGTAAGGGTTATCATTTTCTCCTTGCAGAGCAGAAGCAAATTCCTGAGAGTGAAACTGTAAAAGAGAAGGGTCTAAAACGTCTAAAATCTGGTCTATTAAACGTGGATGCTCCAGTACTGTTTTTATAAGGCTGAGCTCCCACATATCTTTGTGAGAATTTTTCTGAATCAGAGGTGCATTTTGATTGTTAGTGTTTGTTTGGTTATTTACTTTGAGAAGTGATGGAGAGACTCCAAGCCCACCTAAACGTGAGGCGAGATAAGTCTTGTACTCCTCTTGAAGAAGAGGAGAAAGTGTTTTAAGATATGCAATACCCTCAGCCATACAAGACTCTTTTGCTTTTGGATCACGTAGGTCGTAAAGTGAGAGTATCTCATCAAGTACAAACTCTATGAAAACTTTTGGCTCTCTAAACATATTAGCCAGCTCTTCAACTCTTCCATCTTTTACCATATCAGCCGGNTCTAAACCACCACCAAAAATGACAACACCACCACGGAATCCTGAAGCACTCAGAAGTTTTGCAGCTTTAAGCGCAGCTGCTCGTCCGGCACTATCCCCATCATATGCCATAACTACTCTTGGATCACCTTTTCTAAGAAGTGGCAAATGCTCAACCGTTAGAGCTGTTCCAAGGGTCGCTACTGCATTATCAAAACCAGCTTGGTGAAGCATAATAACATCAAGGTAACCCTCTGTTATAATAATTTCACTTTTTTTATAAAGTGCCTGTTTGGCAAGATGATACGCATAAAGCAGACGTGATTTATTAAAGAATGGTGTCTCGGGAGAATTTACATATTTTGCCTGATGCCCTGTTATAGTTCTTCCACCAAAACCAACTAAAGAGCCATTTGCCGAGTGGATAGGAAAGGTGATACGCTCTATGAATCTGGCAAAATTTCTTCCGCCATCATAACCGATAACACCCATNTCTACAGCTTCNTTNATTGTAAACATCTGAGATTTTACATAGTTAATAGTCGCATTTGAATCAGGCGCATAACCGATGCCAAACTTCTCAACACTGCTCTCATAAATCCCACGTTCTTTTATATACTCTAACGCAGTCGGTTTAGAGTTTAAAAGACCTTTATACCACTCATTCAAAGAATCCATAACTTGTGAGCGAGGTTTGTTATGTTTGTTATCTGTATAATTGAGTGTAAAATTATATGAGTCTGCTAACTTTTCAAGAGCTTCAGGGTAGTTGAGTTTCTCATACTCCATAACAAACTTGACACTATCACCACCAGCACCACATCCAAAACAGTGGTATATCTGCTTTTGGGGACTTACTACAAATGAAGGGGATTTTTCATCATGAAAAGGGCAAGGTGCTTTAAAATTACCACCTGCTTTTTTCAGTTCTACATAGGAGCCGACAACATCAACAATATCAAGTCGTGCCTTTAGGGCTTCTATGGAGTCTTGAGCAATCATGAAAGAATTATACTCGAATGTGGATTAAAAACTTATATTAAGTTTTTTAGATTTAAAGAAAAAACGGTGCCTTTATCCACTTCACTTTTAAGACTGATTTCAATGTCTAGTTCATCACAAAGTTTTTTTACAATATGAAGACCTATTCCAATGCCTCTCTCCTGCTCTTTATAAAACCTATCAAACACTCTAGAAGGTTTTTTTATTCCCTTGCCGCTATCTTCAATATATAAAATGCCATTTTCTTCTTTTAAAATTACTTTCCCATCTCTTTTATTGTATTTCGCTGCGTTTGTTAGTAAATTATCCACGATTCGGGTAAAGGCATCTCTGTTTGTGTTTAAGTTGCGCTCTTTTACCTCTACACTAAACTCCAAATTTTTAAAATTTTTCTCTATCATGCCTACGCTGTCTTCTAAGAGTTCTTTCAAATCAAATTTTTCTTTTTGGGAACTATGATTATGAAGATATGAACGAAGATTTGATTGCAGATTTAAAATATTTTGGACACTATTTTTTATTCGTTTCACTTTGGAGTTTTCACCTATTTCCTCTTCTAGCATTACAGAGTTCAAACGCAGTGTTGAGAGTGGCGTGTTAAAATCATGCAGGATATCTTTAATAAACTCTTCTGTTAAACGCAGTGCATTTTTTAGTGGATAAAGTGCGTAGACAGCAAATGCAAAAGAAAGAATAGAGACAAATGCCAACACCATTAAAAAGTTTAAAAGCATTTCATCTTTTAATTTTTGAACCTCTAAATTATACTTATCGTTTAAAAAATACACTTTTAAGCTATTTTTTGTAGAGTTTGGAATCGAAAAGTATGAACTTAGAGCATTCTCATCCTTATGTAGTTTGTAAAGCTTTTCTTCATCTACGGGAGCAAAACCAATTTCAAACTCATCACATTTTAGATTTAAACTACATATTCTCATTTTTGAAAAAATCGACTCATCAAGTGCCCGTAACTCTTTTGTGTAATTGACAAAAAATATTGTGCCGACAAGAACAGCTTGTGATATAAAAAAAAGCAGAAAACTTTTTATCAGGGATTCAAGTTCAACTTTTTTCAAGAATATAACCTATGCCACGAATATTTTTTATCGCTAAATTTGTTGTCTGTTTAAACTTGTTTATAGCTACTCTTAATGCTGTGTCTGATGAACTTTGTAGACAATCCATAAGTATGGTTTTATCTAAAACAGAACCGATATTTCTCATAAAGGCATCACAAATACACTCTTGAACTTCTCCAAGGGAAACTATCTTATTATCTATATAGAGCTCTTTATTAGCAGGGGAATATCTTAAGTTTTCAAAGACTATCTCTTTGCTGACTTGCATAAACTTTGCGTTTACTCTAATTAAAAGTTCCTGTGGGAAAAAAGGTTTCTTGATGTAATCATCCGCACCGACTTCAAAGCCTTTGGTGATAGAGTTCAGATCTACAAGCGCACTGATAAATATTGCAGGAGTCTTATCATCAGCCTCACGTAGACTCTTTAAAAGATCTAATCCATTAATATCTGGAACATTTATATCAAAAATATATAGCTCATAGTTGTTGTCATAAGAAGCATCAACAGCCTTTTCGCCATTTTCTACTAAATCGATTTCATAGTCATGGGACTCTAAAAGTTCTTTTAAAGTCTCACCAAGTTCATAATCATCCTCTAGAAGAAGTATACGTTTTTTCAAAATCTACATCCTTAAAACAAGAATCCAAGTCGGATTGAAACATACTTATCACTTGCGCTCTCACTTAACCCATGTGAATAACTAAAAGTTGTGAACCTATCTCTATCTATAGAAAGATACCCATAAACTGTAGCGCTCTCTACATCTTCAACCCCATTATATATGCTATCGCCAATATTATAAGAGAGACTCATATATAGTTCGGAATTAAGATAGTGCCCGACACCCATACTAAAAGCATTTGTGTCTTGGTATGTAATTTCTTCTACATCATCATCATTTATTAAAGTCCGTGTATAGCCGCCAAAAATATTTAAATCTTCAAGTGCATAGCTTAGGTTTACAGAAGCACTATAATCCATGTTATTATTATTTAATTCTGTATCGTAAGTTGGTAAAATTGCACCTGCACTCAAAGAAACAGACAAGTTATCTATTTTATCCAGCTTATCCAATCTATATGATACACCTAAAAACGAGTCGTAAGACCCACTGTCGTTATACCCACTGCCATCAGTTGTAAAAAAAGAAGTAGATGCTTGAAATGAAAACTGTTTGTAGTAATAATCCACCTGAAAAGATGTCGCGAGAGTATCTGTAGTGCTTAAAATCCTATAATCTGAATCTGAATAATCCAACCCAACAATAATATTATAACGGTGGGGTGAAACCAGGCTTCTTACAGTACACCCACCAATATCTGCTAAATCTGTTAGAGGAGTGTTTGGACACTTATCAACAGTGTCCTCAACTCCATCCATATCGCTATCTACATAAGCGTGTAAATTTGTTCCTATTAATATCAACATAGCTAAGAGTAAGTTCTTTTTCATCAGTTCTCCGGCACATCACCTTCACGGTGACTTTATGCTGCTTGTTAAGCGTTAATGCATCGGAATTCTTACAGCTCGAGCACTCCCAGCATCGTGTGCAACTTGACTGCCCATCTGCTTCTGATTCATATGCTCTGCACGGAGTATCTGCTCAGTAGCTTCTAACTGCGACTTTCTAATACGCTCTCTTTCTCTTACTTGAGCTTTTGTCATCGCGCCAGTAGCTTGCATTTTCGCTTGCATTTTCGCTATTGCCTCACTACGATCTTCTTGATTCATAGTAGACAAACGCAACTTTAATTGATTCATTAATTTCACACGTTCTTGTAACGGTGCATTCTGAATCTCCTCAATTTGTGCATCTATTGTAGCATCTTGTGCTAAACCTAACGTTAACACACCCACTACTATGAGTGTTGTTGTAAGCTTTTTCATCTCTTTTTCCTATGTTTTAATATCTGTATTATCATATATTAGCGTTAGTAAAGTATTAGCTTCTTTGTAGATATTGTTTAAATAAAAAGTATATCACAAAACTCCATAGAGCTATACTACTCACGATTGCAACTAAACCGGCATGTTCTCCTATATGAACAAGAGATTGAGGATTTACATCTATTCTGTTAAATATATAATCAAGCCCTAACCCAAAGAGGACACTTCCTGCTACTATACTTCCCAGATAGATATAAAGAGCCCGTGAACCTAACATTTTTTTCACCACACCAATTGTTACCGTATTTGTAGCAGGTCCTGCACTCAAAAATACAAACGCAGCTCCAGCACTTACACCACTAAGCATCAGGCCAGCTGCAATAGGTAAAGATGAAGTTGCACAGACATACATAGGAACTGCGATAGCTATTACTATGATGTAAGAGAGCCAAGAGTATTCGACTAGTATATCGCTTAAATTTTGAGGAATAGCCACTGTTATTAAAGCACCAATTATTAGACCCCAAAAAAGAGGTTTTGCGATATCACTTAAAAGCGTAAAGAATGCATAACGCAGAGCTTTGCTCATTGAAAATTTATCTTTTTTATCACCCTCTCCCATACCTGAAGAACAACAGCTTTGCATTTCTTCTTTATCTGCCGACAGAGAGAAACTATTTGTTGCTACAAGTGATGGCTTAGTCATACTGTTCACACTTACTGATGAAAATGCAGGTTTCATTTTTTCTTCTGTTTTATCAAAAGTATTTGTTAGTACTCCTGCGACCATCGCTATTATCATAGAAGTAAGCACTCTATATATTGTAAAGACCCAGCCGAACATTCCATAAGTAGCAAGAATTGAATCAACTCCTGTTATAGGCGTCGAAATTAAAAATGAAAGAGTTGCACCCTTGCTCGCTCCACTTTTTTTAATACTTGTTGCAAGAGGAATAACACCACATGAACATACAGGAAGAGGAATACCAAAGATAGTAGATTTTATAACTGAGGAGATGCTCTCTTTTCCTAAGTGCCTTGTAACAATAGTTTCTGGTACCAATTCATGTAAGATACCGGCAAAAACAAGTCCAAATAAGATATAGGGGGCCATAGCATTACTAAGGTCAATGAGTGCATTAAAAAATAGTATTAAGTACTCCATAATTTTATCCTTTATCATTAGAGTATATTGTAATTAAATAATATAAAATTTAGAGTGAACAACTAAAATCTATTTAAAAGGCTTGTGCATTAATAAGTTTTTTACTATCACTAACTCTTGGCAATTTGCATAAACTAAAGTATTAGGATATAATTGCAGTTCAAATTTTAAAGAAAGTGGGTGATGTGATATGCCTGGTATCGTACTACGCCATGATGACAACTTTGACGCTTCTTATAGACGTTTCAAAAAGCAGACTGACCGTAACTTAATAGTTACAGAAGCTCGTGCTCGCCGTTTCCATGAAACGGAAACTGAAAAACGTAAGAAATTCAAAATTGCATCTCGTAAGAAAATGCTTAAACGTCTTTATATGATGAGACGTTACGAATCACGCCTGTAAGCGTTAGCCTTCGGGCTTTCGTTTAACTCTAACAACTCCAAACTAACCCCTAAAACTCTACCCCCAATCCTAAAAGAAACTGATAATCATCTAGCTTTGGAACATTTCCATCCATATCTGCTTCAGGTTTTTGCGTTCTATCCCAAATAGCAGTTACATCAAAATCTAGCCAAGATAAAAGTTCATTCTCAAAACTCAGAACCATGTGATGATTGTATCGACCATTCGCATCATCTGTCAGTGTCATTTTTGCATTAAACTTTATATCATTAGTTTTAGAGAGTTCATAATCTAACATAGTACTAATCTCTAACGATGGAGAGGAGACTCTCTCATCTTCTCCATCAGAAACTTCATAATAGTTAGTAGTCTTATATGCTGGACCACCAGATATGTCCCATTCTAATTTATTTGTTTTTACAAGAGTATATCCAAGCCCCACACCGACTGTATATTGTGACTCTATATTTTGAAACTTATCATGAAAATATTCACTAAAAAGCGGTGTCCAGAAAAAACTTCTTGTTAAATATACATCAAATTTTTCATTCAAACGGTGATCATTTGCTGTCTCAACCTCTTCAACATTAGATACTCTGCCAAGATAATCAAATCTTAGTCTTGTATCACTCGTTCTTCTGTTAAGGTAGCCTTTTGCAGTATAGTCAAATTGATTTTTATTACCATGACGAATATCCATGTTCAGAGTTATTTTTCCTGACCAGTAATTAAGTTCTCTATCCCCTGATTTTGCAAAAGAGACTATCTGCTCTCTTTTAAAATTAAAGGTCGTATCACCCTGTATAACAGATAAGTTATTATCTTTAAAACGTAGTAGCCCAGTAAAAGATGCAAGGTCCTCTATATTTGTACTCATTATGTTATAACTTTTAATCTGTACAACATCTTCAAAATCAAAACTATAAAGACCTATCTCATCACTATCAAACTCTAACGAGTCATCATACATAGCCTTTATATCACCCTTAAACCATTCGCCAGACTTGGTTTGAATCCAATCATATTTTTTTGGAGTTGGTGAGAGTTCTTCCCATGGTGACTGCAATTTGGAAACATCTACTTTTCCTTTTTCATCTACTGCATCAACAACTTCAGAAATAGAAACTTTCTTTGTTTTTTTATGAGTATCACTCTCTGTGGCAACATCTCTAATCTCATCATCTGTAAGTCCGGAAGTGTCTTCAACAACTACAGGTTCGTGACCTAAAGTATTGCTAGTGTTAGTGTCTATATTTTCACCATAAAGAAAACTTTGTATCAATAAAAAGAGTAAAAATTGCTTCATTTATATCCAGTATATAGTTTTATATATAATAAACTATATAATTATATCTTTCCATACATTTCATTATAAAAAGAGAGTGCGTATCTGTCACTAAGACTTGCCATATAATCCGCTACAACCCTGTGTTTTTCTCTGTTTGCTAACTGTTTATAATAAAAATCTGGAAGCATTTTATCCTCTTCCATTAAACCCATATAAAGACCTTTAATTGCCTGTTTTCCAGCATACATCTTAGTAATTATCTTCTTATGTTGATAAAGTTTATTAAAAAGTAGCTTTTTTAGCTTTTTAATCTGTGTCTCAAGTTTAGGTTCAAAACCTACGGGCAG
>JGI24724J26744_10002348_pt1 | contig 12600 bp, 12 predicted proteins | sample Cruoilmetagenom7_FD_26744 | JGI IMG/M metagenome (IMG submission 26744)
AAAGCCTCCTTAAGTGCAACCTTTGTAGGCTCATTAAGCATATCTTTACCACCCGGCAATGTCGGAACACATAAGTTTTTATACATGTTGCATCTCCTTTTTCCATAACAGGCTGTCCAAAAGCCTTTCCTCTTCCACAACTTTCACTGCTCCCATTCCGCTTTTTCGAGATAGTGCAGTGTTAACTATCCCGAAAACTCAATATTTTGGTATAAAAGACATTACCCCCTTGATTTTTAACCAGCCTCAACCTCAGTATTTACCATATGTCCTGGCAACTTCAACTAATTTGAAGATATTCTCATCAGGGGTATCTCTGCCGCACTGATCACCGGTTGAGAGAAGAAATCCTCCCCTCTCTCCAGCGTCATCAATCGCTTCCTTTGCCGCTTCTTCAACATCTCTCTCAGAACCTTTGAGCATTACCTCAGTAGTATGAAGGTTACCCATCAAAGCAATCTTTTTCCCATATTTTTCTTTAATCTCTTTAAGATTACAATCTCCCATCGGTGAAACCTCTAACGGATTAATGCAGCTTAAATCGGTCTCTTCCACGCAGATCGTTACCAATTCCCTTTCTTTCCCGCAGGAATGAAGAATCGTAGGAACCTTAGCATCCCTGCATAATTCCGTAATTCTTTTAAGAGTAGGGAGTCCTAATTCTCTGAATATTTTAGGAGACTGCANAGTCATCGTTCCTGAAGCCCCAATCAAAACATAATCCGGTCCAGCCTTCAAAATCCTTTTAGTCATCTCTACCGCCCAGTTTTCATGAATCAGGGAGTATTCTCTGAAAAAATGGGGATAATCATAATACGCATAGGTAATAGCTTCCAAACTGCTCATTCTATCACCGCCATCCACATTCCAGACCAAATCCTGAAATCCGGGGAAAGATATAACCAAACCCACAATTCCGAGATCTCCCACTTTTGTTTTCCATTCCCGGAACTTTGAGTCGTCACAGGAAGAAGGAGCAGGATACCAATACTTAAGATAGAGCGGAAAATCTTTTTTGAANTCCTTAACTAACATCTTTCGGGGAGCAGGTGAATTGTCAATCGAATAAACGATTTCCTGCGATAGTGTTCCTTCAGGCGTATGAAAAGATTCCTTAGTAACAATCCTCTCCGCATCTTTTTCTATNATCTCTCTTTGAAATTCTCTTTTTTCTTCTTTGCTTGGCCCGAGCCTGCCGTATTGGTCCCAGGCATCAAACCCAAAGTATTTTACCGCTTCTAAATAGGCTTCTCCCAAAGGATAGCCACCTTCTCCGGAAAGAGGATCCTGAAGATAGATCTCCCAAAAAGGCTTCCCGGTTAATCTNCACGGAATCATGTTAGAAATGTCCGGGGCAACCGGCACCATATCCGGCTGCTCGTTCCTGAGAGCAACCAGCATCCTTTCCTTTGAAGTCATTGTTAATCTCCTAATTTCTACCTTTTTTGGAATATGGCAATTACTTACTTTACATCACATCGAAAACTACAGGTCTCACAAAAGAACCGCTTACCCCTTTTATATTCATTGGCATAGCTATGAAGAACCATTTTTCTCTTGAAAATAGTTCCTCAGGCAAAAACATGTCCTCAACAATCCATATCCCGGCTTTAAACAATGCAGTATGGGTTGCAAAATCAATATCACGGATGGTAGTCCCCACAGTAAAATGGTCAATCCCTACCCCTTTTATCTGTTTTTCCGCAAGATAAAGTGCGCCCTCTTCTGTAAGATAGGGAGAATTATGTATCCATTCCTCTGTCATGGATCGTTTCAACCCCCAACCGGTTACGAGAAGCACAATATCGTCCCTGCCGATTTTATTACCATATTTTTCCAGATCTCTCGCTTCAATTGGTTCTTTGCATCCCTTATTCGTAAGCTTTAACGGCACTGCCTGTCCCATGAATGACTCCAGAGGATACTCATCAATAGACTTCAGCTCATCGTATAAATGTCTCGGAGCATCCACATGAGTTCCTGTATGAAGAGATGTAATAATTCTCTCCAGATTAGCTCCGTCCTTACGGACGGTCAATATGTTCTCCAAAACCGGCATGCCGTTAGCAGGACAGTGAGGACAGCCATCATAAAAAGGCTGGGAAAGATCTATTACGCGCTTGATATTTTTGCCGAGGAACCTCACGGTTAAGCCTCCATATCTATTAGCTCTTCTCTCCAGAGCACAGCAGCTTTTACAACTCCTTTGTCTTCAACATAGACCTTATGATAAAAAGCCACAGGGTCTCTCCTGAATTTTTCCAACGGGTATATTTTTACGAGATGATCCAATGGCATCTTCCTCAACATCTCGACGGACTTTTCCATGTGCTCCTTTCTGAAATTTATAGCTCCGAATATCAACTGGTTTTTGAAGCCCAGACCCATGGTATCTACGTCAAGCCTGGGACCCACACTGAAAGAGACATATATCCCATTGTTTGCCAGAACTCCGTGGTCAAAAGCAATCTTTGACTCAAGAGACGTGCCGCTTGCCGTAAAGAACAATGAAGCTTTGCCGCCAAGTGCATTTATTATTTTCTGTGCAAGTTCCTCCTCAGGTATGTTTGAACGAACGTAAACAGCGCTGGTATTCTCTTTGAGGAACCTAATCTTGCGGGTATCCTCACTTCCCCGCGCCACTACAACCATGGAACCTGTTGTATCACCCCCCAAAAGCATAGCAGCGGGGAGTCCCGTCCCTCCACATCCGAAAATAACCACTCTTTGAAACCCTTCTCTAAAAGCTTTCTCCCGTGCAGCTTCCTCATGAAGCCCTTCTGTCAAATAAAGCCTGAAATTGTGTGCAGAAAGAAGATCTCTTATTCTCTCCTTCTGGAAAAGCACACAGGCAGCCGGATCTGCAAAACAGAGTTTTTTGGCAAGGCTGAGCGGTATCTTGCCACATGAAGAAAGCATCTTATCAGAAAGAGGGATGAGAAGATCGGGATTAAAAAATCCCTCGTAAGACATAATCCCATCTATCTTATCACAACCGTACTCAAAGTAGGTTTCATCATCCCTGAATCTGGAAGGGTCAACAGCTTCTCCTCCTCTCACTGAGAGAACCGCAAACTTCTTCCACTCAGGCACATACAGCACTCCTTCATGTCCGTTTATGAGTCTGTTCTTACCTGCAGGGAACTTATGAGAAAAGTTCAGCTCTCTTCCCATTTTCATAAACTCATAGTCCGAGCCGCAGAATCCTGTTATAACCGTATGGCATAAAATCCCTTTTCTTCTTTCGTGTTTCAGAGTCGCCCGCGTTTCCCTATTCTCTATTTCAACTTCCCCAAAACGGATTGGCCTCTCCCGGTCGTTTACCACGTAAGAGCCTGTCGTCATTAAACTCACTAACTCTCTCCTTCTCATCAGTCCAGCTTAAATTTCATCCAGGCATCCCGCAATGTATCAGCTTCCTCATATAAACAAGTTTCAGGATGAGATTGTTTGTCATAGGTAACAACTCCTGTTGCTCCCTCTATATCCGCAAAAATAAATATCTTCATCTTGTTATTCTCTCAAAAGGTAAATATCACTTTGCATGCCTCACCGCTCAAACAAGCTTCAAACCCCTTTTCAAACTCGGAAAGTTTATACCTGTGCGTGATCAGGGGAGAAACATCAAACCTCCCGGATAAAAGAATCGATTCCGCCTTCTCCCATGTTGCATACATTTCTCTCCCATGGAAAGCTCGCATGGTTATCTCCTTGTGCATAAGGTCAGCCAGGGGATTGGAAATCTTAAGTTCTTCTTTCGCATTACCAACAAGGATAAGTTTGCCGCCTTTCCTCAGATATTTAAAAGAACGATTAAAAGCTTCGCTGCTCCCGGACGCTTCTATAATCACTCCTGCTCCGTCACCATCAGTAAGAGAGATAACAGCCTCTATTTCATCTTCCTCGGTAACATTGATGATACGAGTAGCTCCCATTCTTTCGGCAACCGAAAGTCTGTTAGCATTGATATCCGCAGCAATTATCCGGGACGCGCCAAAATATTTTGAAAGTCCAACAATAAATAATCCTACCGGTCCGCACCCAATGACCACCACAGACTCGCCGGCCACATCGCCGGCCAGGACCCCCCGGAGCGATATCCCCATAGGTTCAAGAAGCGCTCCCATCTCGAATGGAAGGATATCCGGAATCCTTCTTACAGAAACAGATGGTGCCTTAGCAAATTCTGCAAAACAACCATCAACATGGTGTCCGAAAAGTAAAAGATTCTTGCATATATGCATCATACCGTTCCTGCACTGGAAACATGTACCGCAGGGGATATGAGTATCTACCGAAACATGGTCTCCTTTTTTAAACCGTGTCACATTACGCCCTTTGTCTTCTACAACCCCTGCACATTCGTGTCCCGGGATAAACGGCAATTTCTGCACAATGACATCAGCAGCTTTCCCCCACTCGTAAAAGAGCAGATCTGTCCCGCATATTGCAGCCGCTTTCACTTTTATCAGAACATCATTATCCCCTAAAGAAGGATATTCTATCTCCTTGTAAATAAATCCACGCTCTTTATTGTCTTTAACCAGTGCTTTCATCCTATACTCCTGTCTGACTTAATTCACTCACTCTTCGCCTCTCCCTAAAAACTTTTCAACCCCCTTTTTATCTGGGAGTGCCGGAATCGCTCCAATATTAAGAGACGTTATAGCAGAAGCCCCGTTTGCATACCGAACAATACTTTTCAGCTCTTTCTCACTGACTTTGTCTATACCTCTTTCACCAATTATATCATGAAGCTGCACCAGAACAGCTGCCATGAACGCATCTCCGCAACCTGTAGTATCAACCGTATTAACCTTGAAAGTGTCCACAAAATAGACATTCCCATCTTTTAGGGCAAAAGCAGTTTCTTTTTTACCCTGCGTGATGAATATTATTTTCACCCCGTGTTTCAATACCATGCTGACTGCCGACTCAATAGAATCTTCTCCCGTAATGAAAAGCAGTTCCTCCCGATTTACCTTCACAACATCCGAAACGTTTAATCCTTCTTTTATCCTTTCCCTGGCCTGTTCTTCCGATATCCAGAGAGACAACCTCAGATTTGGGTCATAGGAAATTGTCAAACCTGCTGTTTTAGCATACTCTATAGCTTTAAAAGTAGCTTCTCTGGCAGGACTATCAGTCAAACTTAAAGAGCCAAAATGGAATATTCTTCCCCGGGAAATAAAGTCCCGGGATATNTCCTCAGGAGACAACTCCAGGTCAGCCCCCGGATTTCGATAAAAACAGTAGTCTTGTTTCTCATCCGGCCGGAGCGCAACAAAAGCAAGGGTTGTGTGTACCTTATCACTCCTTTTCAACTGTGTAGTCTCCACTCCGTTTTCTCTAAGTGTCCTCTCAAGAAAATCGCCGAACGGGTCATTGCCCACTTCCCCGATAAAAGCAGATTTCTTCCCTAATTTTGCTGCTCCAACAGCTACGTTTGCCGGAGCACCTCCGGGAGCACGAATAAAACCGGGAGCCTCAGCTAAAGAAGTTCCCGTCTGAGCAGAGAACAAATCTATAAGAATTTCACCGAGTGCAATAATATCAGCCATCAGCACACCCTCCATTCCTCATCAGTATACTTATCTCTGGCTCTATGATACGCATCTCCACTCATGAGTGTTTCCAGAACAAGCTGTGATATTTCCGGACCCTTCTCACAATCTTTCTGAAGACTGCTCACACCTTTCTCTTTTAAAACATCCACTACCGCATAACCTGCCTCAAGATTATTTCTGCTCATTCTCATATATTTAGCCGCTTCATCCCTATACGGGAACAAGTCAAGCCCGTGCCAGCCGGAATAATGCGTTTCATCCAGAATAAAAAGGGATTTTACCAATCGCAGTATCCCCACTGTTCCCGGAGGAAGGTCAGCATCACACTGCTGGTCATTGTCATTGAAGTGCGTATGAAAAAGTTTCCTGTACCTGCAGATAAGAGCAAGCTGGTCCTCAGGATTCTCTTTTGCAATTAGGCTGTGCCCTATATCATAGTTGATTCCAAAACTATCATCGCCTATCTCGTTTACCAGCGTAAGAGCTTGTGCCGTCGTTCCGGCAAGAATGTATGAACGGGGTTCAAAAGGTTTCGGTTCCAGAGCAAGTTTGGTAACATATTCGTTTCTATGAATATAATCTAATAATGTCCTCACTGAAGAGAGATAGTCATCGTACATCCTTATATAATTACTCTGAAGAGGAAAATCCGAACCGGTACAGGCAGGCCAGAGAACACTGATAGGAACTTTGAAATGATCTGCCATGTCCAGAGCCTCTTTAACTCTTTTGACCGCTTTCTTCCGCACTATGCCATCCGGATGTCCTAATGCTCCAAACTTAAAATCCTTATCCACCCAGGTATGTCCGCAAAGTTGAACAATTGACATGTCATTATCATTTAAAACTTTTTCTATGTCTTTGTAATTGTCATCATCTATCTCCGTAGGATAATGCAGCTCTATGCCTTTAATGCCTTTAATTGATCCGATCTCTTTTATCCTATCTTGCACAGAGACATCCTCTTTAAACCCATTGGGATTAAACCGGTCCCTCAGGTTAGTGTTTCCCCAAATACCCATAGATATCTTGATTTCACGATTCATTTTTCTCCCCGCCAGATTCTTGCCAGATAAACCCCTGAGTCCATTTCCACATCNTCAATTCTTANACTGCTATCCTTTTTAATGTTCTTCTTTACTCTGCATACCTCAGTCAAACCGTGCGGCAAATATCCTTGTTTCTGCGCTGTATCATATACTTCAATCTCTCCATAAACAGTATATCCACCTATACCGTCTAATTTTTCTCCGGCTTCAATATCACGTTTAGCTACAGCCACCACTTCCGAAGTCTTTTGAGGCAATGAAGCAATTACACCTTCATTAGAAATAACCGCCCTGGCTATTGAAAGGGGAGTATCAATAAACCAATTATGGTAACGTTGATAAAAAGCATAATTAGGACCATTTCCTATCTTAAGATACTTAAAATCTTCTTTGATTCTCTGGTTGTCTGTTTTTACAACAATAAATATCCCTCCGGATAAAGCAGGACCGGTAACATAATCTACAACCCCTTCTTTTTCCAGTATGCCGCCTTTGTCCAGAGTGGTATAAATACTTGTCAACTCTTCTATCTTAGCTTCGGGGCCGTGCATACCTCTTTTATCCGGAACGCAATTAACAGCGTTCGATACGCAGGCCATTTCAAACATGGTCTTGCTTCCGTCAACAAAACTGGCTACCTGCTCCGCAGTAATACCGTTATCAGGAAGATTTTTTAACACTGTCTCAGGATTGGCATCCGTCTGCAAAGGATTATTTTTCCCTTTGCCTAAAGCAATGACCTTAAAGCCCAAGGCGGTATAATGATCGTAAAATATTTTGAGCTCACCCGGCTCATCCCCGGCTATAACCGTATAGACCACACCTTTTTCATCAGCCATAGCCTTCAGTTTATTACCGACAGTTACATCACATTCGATGTTAATAGAAACCAAATGTTTGCCGTTGCCTACAGCTCTAACACCCGCCTCTGCCCCAACCAGTGGACTGCTGGTAGCATCAACTATTACATCAATATCCGTTTGAGAACACAACTCTTCTATACTGTCTGCAACATTCACTCCTGAGATATGATAATCCCGGATAACATCTCCTGCCTGACTCTTGCCATTCTCTCCCCATACTGCTGCTACTTTCATCCCCGGAGCTTCCTCAATAACATTTATGACTCCGCTGCCCATATAACCTGTTCCAACTACTGCTGCCTTTATCGGATTGCCTTGAACCTCTCTGGNCCGNAGNTTATCAATTAACCCTAACATTTTCTTCTCCTCCTTAAATCTAAAGCCTTTCGTATTCCACCGGCAATATCAATAGCCGTTAGCCCGTATTTTTTGAAAAGATCGTCAGGAGCACCGCTCTCAGCAAAACAATCTTTAACTCCCACTTTTATTATTGGCACTGGATATATCTCCGAAAGATACTCGCTTATTGCACTGCCAACTCCACCTGTAACATTGTGTTCTTCAGCCACTACCAGTGCNCCAAACTTCTGAGCTTCCTCTAAAAGGAGATTTTCATCAAGAGGTTTTACAGTAGCCATGTTCACCACTTCCACATCTATCCCTTCTTTCAAAAGAATTTCTCTTGCCTTAACTGCCTCATGCAGCATAATTCCATTAGCCACCAGCGCTATATCTTTGCCTTTAACCACCACGCTGCCTTTACCAACCTGAAAATCATAACCTTCATCAAATATATAAGGCAGATCACTCCGCCCAAGGCGAAGATAGACCGGTCCTTTCATCCTGGCAATGGCTCTGACAGCTTTCTCTGTCTCAACAGCATCAGCGGGAACGATAACTGTCAGGTTGGGTATTGACCTGCTGATGGCAATGTCTGATATAGCCTGGTGTGTTGCACCATCTTTTCCGATAGAAATCCCGGCATGGGTGCCAATCAACTTTACATTGAGGTTGGGATAACAGACTGAGACAGTGAGCTGGTCACAAGCTCTCTGGGTGGCAAATACCGATAAGGTGCTGGCAAAGGGTATAAAACCGCAGCTGGCTAAACCGGCTGCTATAGAGACCATGTTTTGTTCAGCAATACCAAAGTTGTAGAACCTGTCCGGATATTTTTCTTTAACCAGAATACTCTTTGTTGATTTAGCCAAGTCGGCATCAAGTACTACTACCTTATCGTTATCCTCCACTATCTTAACCAACATCTCGCCATAAGCCTGCCTGGTCGACTTCTTTATTTCCTTATTCATGTCCGAAGCTCTTCCATAGCTTTCGTGCAGATCTCATCCGATATCGGATTGCCGTGCCATTGACACCGGTCTTCCATGAACGAGATACCTTTCCCTTTGATGGTCCTGGCAATAATCATGACCGGCTTTCCGGTATTTGCATTAGCCTGCCTGAGAGCATCCAATATCTCCCCTATCCTATGACCATCTACCTCAATAACTTCCCAGTTGAAAGAACGCCATTTGTCGGCAACAGGAGCAATCCCCATAACTTCTTCATTCGGACCGTCTATCTGAAGACCGTTATAATCGAGAATAGCCGTTAAATTGTCCAGTTTGTAATGAGCACCAGCCATCGCAGCCTCCCATACCTGACCACTTTGACATTCTCCGTCTCCGATTAGGGTGTAAACGTTAAACATCCTTCCCCCAAACCTTTCTGACCGTATCTTCGAAGCTAACGCCATGCCAACAGCACTGGATATACCCTGCCCGAGAGAACCGGACGTCATATCAACTCCCGGTGTTTTCCCTGACGCCGGATGTCCCTGGAGAATTGAGTCTATCTTCCTTAATGTCCTGAGCTCATCAACAGAAAAATATCCACGTTCTGCCAGCGTAGCATATAAAGCCGGAGCAGCATGCCCTTTTGAAAGCACAAAACGATCTCTTTCATCCCACCCCGGTCGGGACGGGTCTATATCCATATGGTTGAAGTATAATGATACAAGTATCTCTACACACGATAAAGACCCTCCAGGATGTCCTGAACCGGAGCAGTGTAAAGATTCAATTATGTGGCACCGTATTTGTCTCACCTTTGTTTCCAACTCCTCAATATTCAATCGTTATTCCCTCCTGACAGAATTTAAATGAAGTCCCGATTAGTACCAATCGCCTTATTTTACCAGTTTGTTTACTCTTAAGGTTAATCTCAGTCAGCTCCTTAGCTCGTCGGATTGGGGGATATTCTGTCTATTGTGGTTAAAGCATACAATAAGGGAATAGCGCTGCGGTCCTCCAAAACCCAACGGATATGCTTAATTACATCGTACCTTTTCGGCTTATAAATGAAATATCTCACCTGGTCTATTTCGAAATTCTGGTCAACGGCTATGGTAAATGCCTGAGGCGCATCAATAGCTACAGGGTTTATCAACCATGAGTCATAGAGCATGTTCTGCCTGGCATAATGTTCCCCAGCCTTGAGGATTACCTCTTCCCTTTTCTTTCCTTCGTACTCTATGATATATCTTGCAATCGGTTTACCAAAGCTATGTTCGACCGGATAACCCTTGAACAACGTAGTATGGCCAAGAAAAGCAATTTTAGAAGCTTTACGGCCAATAGTAAACACCATCTCGTTCTCACTTCTATGAAGAGAAAGAGGCCATTTCCCCTTTCTGTCACAAACAGGTTTGAAAGGAATACCGGCTACTATTACCGGGTCTATAGACATCTCATAGTAATCGGGTGATATAACGTGTCTTTTAACTGCACTAAAATTGCTTCTCCACCGGACAAACTTTTCCCATACCTTAATCTGGGAAGGCGTACTGGAGAGGGAAGAAAGGTCTACCAAGTTAAACTCCGTATCTGCCTCTTCAGCTATCCGGGGGACACTCATCGTCAATTTTGGAGCCTCTGGTAAGGGAGGGCAATCAATATTAGAGAAAATCTCCTTCATCACATACATATCTTCCTTGGGAACACGCTCCTCTGAAATAAGACCTTCTATCACTATTCCTCTCTCACAGACCCACCCTCCCCGGTTTCTCTGTTCATAATCTGCCCAGGCCCAGAAGGATATACCACTTAAATGGTGCGGGTCATCAGGCGATGAATGGGCCGCCTTCACAAACATCTCTCCATATACCCTAATCAACCGCGGGTTTCCAACGGCAAGGGCTCCGCCCCATTCGCTGAAGACAAGGGGAAGATCAGAAAGTTCTTTCATCCGCTTTCTATAATCATTGATATCGAAATTATAGTGGTTTAGAGAGTAATAGTCGATCCCGCACTTTTTAGATATCTCCTTAGCTCGTTTGTAGTTATTAATGGTTTCTGCCTGGGATACAAGCCTTAAAGGATCCATTTTTCTACAAAGTTTTACGCAATCGCGGGTATACTTGAGATTAGGCTTACATTCGTTATACACAATCCAGGCGAACACACTAGGAGAATTGTAATCTCTCATAATAAGACGCCTAAGGACCTCCATCGCCGGCTGGATTACCTCCGGGTCATCGAGGTGGTCACACCAGCAAGTTGCCGGCTCTTCGCTTACAAGGAGCCCAATCTCATCGGCAATTTCTATCACCTTCTTGCCATGGGGTGAGTGAACCAAACGTACATAATTGGCCCCAATGGATTTTATCATCTCCATATCCTTTCTCACCTGTTCATCAGTAAGGGTATACCCGTATCCAAGCATGAAGTCATGTCGACAAATCCCTTTGAGAAATATCTTTCTGCCGTTTAAAAAAAGATCTCTCCCTTTTGCTTTTATCTCCCTCAAACCTGTTTTTTCTCTCCTCTTGTGGATACACCTGTTACTCTTCAAAAGAGAGAGGTTGAGCGTATACAGATGAGGGCTTTCGGGTGACCATAAAAGGGGCCTCTTAACCTCAAAGCTTATCTCAATTTCTTTTGACCCTTTAACCATATCAAAACCCTTAGAAGAAAATTTAATGGACTCCTCTGGCGAGACAAGTTCTCCTTTAATAGTAAGCCCCTTTTCTCCCTCTCTCGACGAAAGTCTTACTTTTAAGCAACAAAGGCATTTTGAATAATCATCCGAGAAATTATAAGTAAGCATATAGTGATCCATGAAGGTAGAAGGATAGGAAATAATGTATACATCCCTTATAATACCCCCAAAAAATGAGCGGCCATAGGCAGGGCCAAATTTCACTGGAATATCCTTTAGGCTTACCGAAATGGTATTCTCTCCTGTCAAGGGACGTATCTCAAAAGAGTAGGGAACCCAAGGGCCAAGCCTCCCTACACAGGTCTTATTCACCCTGGCCTCCCCTACACTGAGCACTGCATCAAATGTAAGAAAGCACCGCCTTCCCTGAATAAACTCCTCTGCCAACTCAAATTTCCTGGATAGAACTGCTTCGCCCACACAGTTATAAGACGAGGGGACCTTAATCTTATCTATTACCTTGCCTCCGATTGACATGTCCCATGTACCTGAAAGAGAAAGTCTTTTATCCATTTTTTTCCTCAGTACCCTTGAATACAACCCATCTAATATCTTTCTCTATACCAAAATATTTGTCCATGTCATCAGAACCTGTCTTTTCCTTGAATATACGAAAAGCTTCTCTGTTACTTTCCGTATTCTTTAAAAGCCTGCATCATAATACGGATATTTTCTTCAGGGACAATTCCCAAAGCCCCGCCACCATCAGCCAGGGCAATAAAACCACCGTTATATTTTCCTAAAGTTTGAATTAGGTGTTTAGCCTCTTGAACGATCTCCTCTTTAGAGCCGTAGTCCAAGGTGCGTTGTGGATCTACAAGACTCTCAAAGCAGACTTTTCCTCCAAATTCTTTTGCCAAACGATCAATCCCATTAATTTTTTCTGTGCTAAATACCAATGGTTGTTCTAAATTTAGTACATCTACACCAATTTCAATCAAATCTCCAATTATATCCCAGACATATCCGCAGCTATGGAAAAGCACCTTCATTCCCAGTTTATGGATAAGTTCAAACTCTTTCTTATATCTTGGTTTGAAAATCTCCCGCCACTTCTCGGGACAAACAAATAATGCTTTCCTGTCCCCCAATCATCAAAAAAAGCTATACCATCTACCCCTA
>JGI24724J26744_10002353_pt1 | contig 12599 bp, 7 predicted proteins | sample Cruoilmetagenom7_FD_26744 | JGI IMG/M metagenome (IMG submission 26744)
GAAGAAAGCATCACCGAATTATTCTTTTGAATCTTCACAGACGTAAAGCCACTTTCGTGCTTATGAGAATCATTATACGTCATTTTTCCGTGAACCTCGTGTTCTGGATTTACTAAATCGAGTTCCATCATTAATTGACAGCCATTACAAATACCAACAGACAATGTGTCTTCGCGCTTAAAGAAATCATTAATTACTTTATTGGCTTTGTCGTTATATTTAATAGCTCCGGCCCAACCTTTAGCAGAACCTAAAACATCAGAATTACTAAAACCACCAACAGCTCCTAAAAACTGAATATCTTCAAGAGTTTCTCTGCCCGAAATTAAATCGGTCATATGCACATCCTTCACATCAAAACCAGCTAAATACATCGCATTTGCCATTTCGCGTTCAGAATTTGAACCTTTTTCTCTAAGAATAGCGGCTTTTGGTCGTGTGTTGGTTGTGCCAAGCGTATCTTTTAATTTTCCTGTAAAATGACTTGGGAAGGTAAAGTCTAAAGCTTGATGTTTATAATTATTAAATCGGTCTTTGGCTAAACCATTTGCGGTTTGTTTTTGATCGAGTAGGAAAGAGGTTTTAAACCACGTATCTCGTAATTTTGAAACCGTCATCGTAAAGACTTGACTACCGTTTATAATACCTAAAACATCACTTTCGGTAACGTCACCTATTTTGTGGAATTTGATAGCTGCATCAGAAAGGATACCTTCAATGCTATCATCCTCTGATTGAATTACAAGTCCAGCATTTTCAGCAAATAAAACTTTAAATGAATCCGATTCGTTTAGGCTTGTAATATCTAATTCAGCTCCTAAATTAGTATCTGCAAAACACATTTCTAAAAGTGTGGTTATTAATCCACCAGAAGCCACATCATGACCAGCAACAATTTGATTGTCTTTTATTAAATTTTGAATGGTATTAAATACCGTTTTAACGTAAGCCGCACTTTTTATGTTTGGAGTGGTATTTCCAATTTTGTTATTGATTTGTGCGAATGAACTTCCACCTAATTCAAACGTATCTTGTGATACATTGATATAATAAATAGATCCTTTTCCTTTCTGAAAAACAGGTTCCACAACTTTCGTAATATCATTACAGTTTCCGGCAGCAGAAATAATTACTGTACCTGGAGAAATGACATCACCATCAGGATATTTTTGCTTCATGGATAAGGAATCCTTACCTGTTGGTACGTTGATGCCTAAGTCAATTGAAAATTCTGAAATCGCTTTTACCGCTTCATACAAACGTGCATCTTCACCTTCATTTTTACAAGGCCACATCCAGTTTGCGGATAAAGACACACTCTTAAGTCCATCTTTTAAAGGCGCCCAAATAATATTGGTTAACGCTTCTGCGATAGAGTTGCGACTTCCTGCTTCTGGATTAATTAATCCCGAAATAGGAGAGTGCCCAATAGAGGTTGCAATACCTTCTTTACCTTTAAAATCGAGTGCCATCACACCAACATTATTTAAAGGAATTTGTAAAGGACCAACACATTGTTGTTTGGCCACTTTACCACCAACACAACGGTCTACTTTATTTGTTAACCAATCTTTAGAGGCTACAGCTTCTAGTTGTAATACTTGGTCTAGATAATCGTAGAATTTATTGGTGTCATAAGAAATACCACCATAGTTTTTTTCAACCGTAATATCGTTCATTATGGTTTTTGGAGAGCTTCCAAACATATCTTCTAAGGCTAAATCCATTGGTTTTTCACCAGTAGTTTTAGATTCGAAAGTAAAGCGGTGTTTTCCTGTAACTTCACCAACATCGTAAATTGGAGAACGTTCTCTATCGGCTATTTTATGTAATGTTTCTAAGTGTTCATCGGCAATCACTAATCCCATACGTTCTTGAGATTCGTTACCAATAATTTCTTTTGCAGACAATGTTGGGTCTCCAACAGGTAATTTGTCTAAATCAATGTTTCCTCCTGTATCTTCAACAAGTTCAGATAAACAGTTAAGGTGTCCACCAGCTCCATGATCGTGAATAGATACAATAAAATTTTCATCGCTTTCTACCATACCACGAACCGCATTGGCAGCACGTTTTTGCATTTCTGGGTTAGAACGTTGTACAGCATTTAATTCGATGCCTGAAGCAAATTCACCAGTATCTGCTGAGGACACTGCAGCTCCTCCCATTCCGATTCTATAATTATCACCACCAAGAATCACGATTTTGTCGCCTTCTTGAGGTGTATCTTTTAAAGCTTGATCTGCTTTTCCATACCCAATTCCACCAGCTTGCATAATGACTTTGTCGTAACCAATCTTACCATTTTGATCTTGGTGTTCAAAGGTTAAAACAGAACCACAGATAAGCGGTTGCCCAAATTTATTTCCAAAATCGGAGGCACCATTACTGGCTTTTATTAAAATATCCATTGGTGTTTGGTACAACCATTTGCGCTCAGGAAATGCTTTTTCCCATGGTCTTTCATCGTTTAATCTCGAATAAGACGTCATGTAAACGGCTGTTCCGGCTAATGGTAAAGAGCCTTTTCCGCCAGCCAATCGATCTCTAATTTCACCTCCAGAACCTGTTGCTGCGCCATTAAATGGCTCAACAGTTGTTGGGAAATTGTGGGTTTCTGCTTTTAATGAAATTACAGATTCGTAATCTTTAGTTGTATAGTAATCTGGAACATCAGCACGTTTTGGTGCAAATTGCTCAACAACAGGTCCTTTTATAAAGGCAACGTTGTCTTTATATGCTGAAACAATATCGTTAGGATGTTGTTTCGATGTTTCTTTTATAAGTTTGAATAACGACGTTTCTTTTTCTTCTCCATCAATCACAAAGGTTCCATTGAAAATTTTATGACGACAGTGCTCAGAATTGACTTGAGAGAAGCCAAAAACTTCAGAATCGGTTAATGGTCGACCTATTTTTTTAGAAACACTTTCTAAATAGTCAACTTCTTCATCACTAAGTGATAAGCCTTCTTGTTGGTTGTATTCTGAAATGTTTTCAATATTTAGAATCGCTTTAGGTTGAATATCAATTTTGAAAATATCTTGATTTAAACTTTGATATTTTTCAGAAATCATAGGGTCGTAATCTTTGAAATCTTTAGGAACTGAAGTAAATTCTTCAATTCTTAGGATATCAGATATTCCCATATTTTGAGTGATTTCAACAGCGTTTGTACTCCAAGGAGTAATCATTGCTGCTCTAGGTCCAACAAAAAAAGCATCGAGAGATGCTTGTTCTATTTTTGGTTGGTCGCCAAATAACCATGTCAATTTTGAAACGGTTTCTGTTGATAATTCTTTTGTTGCTTGAACAGCAAATACCTTGCTGTTTTGGTTTCCGAAGAAATGAATCATTTATGTCGTGTGTTTGAGTTGTGTTTAGTAAAATGCAAATTTACTTTTTTTAAACGTGATTTAACTCATAATTGTGTATTGAAAATTGGGAGTTGTTCACGATGTTTTAAACATAAAAAAAAGCGACTCACTGAGTCGCTTTTTTTATATGATAGTTATACTTATTGTTTGATTAATCTTTTTGTCTGCGTACCGACTTCAGAATTTAACTTTACGATATAAACACCTCTAGTTAAGTCAGATATATTTAATTTAGATTGGTTTGACGAGATGTTTTGAACCGTGACTTTTTTACCTAAAATATCATAAACTTCGGCAATAATGTCATGGTTTGATAAAATAGTAACCTCATTACCATTTGCAGGATTGGGAAACATTTTAATACGATCTTGTTCGACTTCTGTAACCGAAAGATTTTCCCATCTGTTTTGAGCTTCAGGTCCTCCCCAAATTACAGTAGCTAAGTAAGGGTTGTCTATAAAAGGGTTTCTGTTTCCTTGTGAAAATTCATTATTTGGATTTCCGTGATAGGTATTTCTTGCATCTTCTATACCGCCTTCAACTACAGGATCTTCGGCATTCCATCTTAGAAATAAATCAATCATATCATCAGGTGTCGCTGAGCTACTTCCAAAGCCAACACCTGTTGGTAAACAGCGATCACCGTAACGTATATACATATACATAATAATTCTAGCGCAGTCACCTTTCCATTCATCACCAGGATACCAACCTCCGTTGGTGTTACCAGATTCACCATTAAGGAATTCACCATTGTTTTTGTCAGTAAATCGTAAGCTTCCGCGTTGACCGTTTCTTTGAACGTCAGTGGGTCTTAACATTTGAGCATCAGAGCCAGGTCCAGAAGTCCCTAAATTTGGGTTTCCTAAAGATTTAGGATACACATGTTCTCTATTCCAATCTCCAACACCACCTCCGTTATTATACTTTCCTCTTGTTCTGTCAGTTGTTATGTCACCATCAGTATCATTATAACCGTAAAGTAAAATGACATTGTTAGAATTGTTAGGATCTACATCCGTAATTCTAGACGCATCCCAAATATCGCTATAACTTAAATAATAGATGTGATTATCTGTGGTAACGTCGATTAAATCATTTTTTAAGGCTATACCTGTAGCCGAAAAATCAACGCTATTGTAATAAGATTCTAATTCGGTCGGAGGAACTAATTGTGCAAATGCAATTGAAGTTGCAAATACCAATAATAGTGTGTATATATGTTTCATTAATTATAGGTTTTTTAATAGAGACAAGTGAAATCTGTAGAAAGAAGATTTATGTATTTAGTCTTCTGCAAAGGTAAAAATTTTTATAGATTATATGTTTTTTTAACGTCTCCATAGAAAGCCTTTCTTTAAATTTTGATAATGTTTGTTTTAAACAAAAAAAAAGCAGCTAAAGAAGCTGCTTTTTATATTAAAAGTTTGTGTTTTATTGCTTAACAAGTTTTTTTGTTACTGTAGAGTTTTCTTGTGTGATTTTTACAATATAAATCCCCGTTTTTAAATCTTGAAGATTTAAATGGCTTGTTTTAGATATATTCTTTTTAAAAACGCGTTTTCCAAGAATATCATAGATTTCGATGTCTGTATCTGTATTAGATTTTAAATCTACAGTTAAACTATTTTTAATTGGGTTAGGATGTATCTTAACCTTTGTTGTCTTAAATTCATCTGTACTTAATTCTGTGTAACAGGTGTAAGTTAAATCGTCAAATATAACTCTATTGTCAGATGCACTATTATCATCGATTACAATAGAAACACTATTTTCTATATTAATATTAGGAATTGTAATGGTTTGTTCAGTACCACTGTATGCAATTGTACCTACGAATGTTCCGTTTACATTAAGATTAAATGTGCCATCAGAACCACTAAAGACACGTTTTGTTGTTACAGTAAGCGCACCAATTCCACCAGAGGTTGTCGGTAATGTTAATACACCATCTTTAATAGTAATAGCAGGTGTCATATTAATTTCTTGATCTGTTCTAGCATCTGTAGCGGTCCAGGTTCCACCTTCATCACCTATCCAGCTAACTGTAGAATAAGATCCAATAGAGGTATCTAAATTCTCGAAAGTTTCAGTTAAACAATCTGATCCGCCAATAGTACCATTGTCTGTTGTAGTTTCACAATCTTGATTACTAAATCCAGATTCGTTATTAGCAGCATCTTTAGCTTTAACTGTAAAACAATAATTAGTTGCAGCAATTAAACCCGTTGCTACTGCTGTGGTATTACCAGAGCTAAAGGCAAACGTTCCGTCAATATAGATATCATACGATATAACTCCAATATTATCGCTAGAAGCTGTCCAAGATAAAGTAATAGTATTGTCTGTAGGATTAGAGGCTATTAAATTAGTAGGGTTTGTTGGAGCTTCAGTATCTGGAGTTGGGTTCCATATCATGTCGGCATATTCTGGATGATCTACAAAAGGGTTTGCATTGCCTTGAAAATCATAAGCCGCATTGTTTCTATCACGTTCTCTTTGGTCTACAGGGTCTACATTGTTGTGCCAATCGAGTAAAACCTCAATTGCCCATGGATAAAACACTTGGTCATTAGAGCCGTTAAACATGTCAAAACTTGTATAACCATCAACAGTACTTTCATAACGTGTAGCAAAATAAAGTAAGGCTCTAGCGATATCTCCTTTAAACTCATCGATAGGTTCAAAAACTATACCTGAATAGCCAGGCATTGCACTTGTACCTCTTTTAGAACCATTTTGAGATGTAAGGTTTGCAGATCCTACATTTCCAAAAGGATAAGAGCTTCTATAGTTATTAACTCTACAATCTGTTGGAATAACGTGATGGATATCACTTTGCATAGGATAATTACTATTAAAAGAGGATTGTGGTACTAAGTGCTCTCTGTTATAACAATCTCCTTCTGAATTTTGATTACCACCTTCATCAACATTATGTGTAAAATTGTATGGATCTGCACCTGTTGGATTTTCAGAATAGAAATCTAGAACCGTTCCGTCATTTTCATAAATGTTTCCAGAAGATACAGGAACATCAGAGTGTGTGTCTACATAGCCATTAGAACCAGAAACACCAGAACCGTCATAAAGTTGGTCGTATGTTCTAGCTGTGTGACCGTTAGATATAATACTTTTTAGCTGTGTTTTTAATTCGAAACCCGATAAGCCATTAGCACTATCGTAGTAATTAGATGGTATTTGAGCAAAACTAAAGCTTAAAGTAAATAATGCTATAATTATAATGTAAATATGTTTCATGCTTAATATTACTTTTTAAAATTGGGGTTATTTTTTTTCTAAAAGTGCCATATAAAACCCATCAAAACCAGATTTGTATGCTAAAACTTTTTTGTCTTTAATAAACGTAAATTCTTTGCCTGCATCTGTTGTTAAAAATGTCTCAACTTGTTTTTGATTTTCTGAAGGTAAAACAGAACAGGTTGCATAGACCATCTTTCCGCCAGGTTTTACCATTTTAGAGTATTGTTCTAAAACGTCTTGTTGTGTTTGTTTGATGTTTTCTATAAACTCAGGTTCTAATTTCCATTTGGCATCTGGATTTCGTCTTAACACGCCTAAACCAGAACAAGGAGCATCTATTAATAAGCGATCTGCTTTACCATGTAATTTTTTAATAGGCTTTGTAGAATCGATAACTTTCATTTCAATATTATGAACTCCATTTCTACGTGCTCTAATTTTAAGTTTTTTCAATTTACTTTCGTAAATATCCATAGCAATAAGTTGACCTTTATTTTCCATTAAAGACGCTAAATGTAAAGTTTTTCCGCCAGCACCAGCACAAACATCTACCACCTTCATACCAGGCTTTACGTCTAAATAATCGGCTACTAATTGTGAAGAAGCATCCTGAACTTCAAACCAGCCATTTTTAAAAGCTTCAGTTTTAAATACATTAGCACGTTCAACTAATTTTAAAGCCGAAGGATGCTGAGGTAAAAACTCGGTTTCAATATCTTCTGATTGTAATTTAAGTTGTAAATCTTTTTTAGTTGTTTTTAATGTATTTACTCTAAGAATAACATCTGCTTGTTCATTTTGTTTCGCAATTTCCTTGGTCCACTCAGCTTCACCTAATTCCTTAACTCCTAATTCATCTATCCAATCAGGAATAGATTCTTTATATTTTCTAATTTTAGAAAGCTCATCAAAACGGCCTTTTATTTTTCGAGTTGGAGTATCTGTAAAGTATTTCCAATCTGGTAATTTAATGCCTTTTAATGTTGCCCAAACAGCAAACATTCTCCACAAATCATCTCTGTGGTATGGTGCTTTTACATTTGCTATTTCGGCATAAAGTCTTTGGTAACGTACAATGGTATAAACGGTTTCTGCAACAAAACCTCTATCTCTGCTTCCCCAACGTTTATCGCGTTTTAGTAATTGTTGTATCACTTTATCTGCATATTCACCTTCATTAAAAATAAGGTGTAATCCGTCAATTACGGCAAAGCATAAATTTCTGTGTAGTCTCATAAAAAAAGATTCAATTTTCTTCTCTTAATATGCAGTTTGGTTTGTCTGCAAAAAAGAACAAGCAAAGGTACGTTAAAAGTTTAAAAGTATGAGGCTTTGTTTAAAAGTGTTATTTTTAAAAAAAATAATTAGAAAGAGCGCAAGTTTTTGTTAGAAATGGTATCTAAAGATAATTAAGCAATAAAATTTTTTGACAGAAACTGAATTTATAGAGCAATTAAAACAGAAAAGCACAATAGCTTACAGTAGGCTTGTGGACGATTTTCAACAAAAAGTCTTCGCGACCTGTATCTCTTTTGTGCCTAATAAAGAGGATGCAGAAGATATTGCTCAAGACGTTTTTGTAGAGGTCTATAATGCTATTGATAAGTTTAAGGGAGATTCAAAATTATCGACTTGGATTTATAGAATTACAACAAACAAGTGTTTAGAATTTATTAGAAAGAAAAACACCAAAAAACGTTTCGCTTTTTTACAGTCTATAACAGGAAATGCCATTCCAATGGATAAAACAGATTATTTTACTGAAATGAATCATCCTGGAATTTTATTAGAAAACAAAGAGCTAACTGCTACATTGTTTAAAGCAATTAGTCGTTTGCCAGAAAGCCAATCCGTGGTTTTTACACTGCATAAAATAGACGGTAAAAGTTACCAAGAAGTTGCAGAGATTACAAAGCGAAGTTTATCATCGGTTGAATCTGTTATGTTTAGAGCCAAAAAGAATTTAAAAGGATTATTAGAAAATTATTATAAAAATGAGCAGTAGCACAAGTTTTTTTAAACTTTTGCATCTAAATATAAAATATGAAAATTAATGTTGATATGACTAAAAAAGTAAATGACACTTTCGATTCTATTGAAGCGATACAAGAAGTTAAAGTGTCTCCTTTTTTTAAGGAAAATGTGATGCATAAAATTCGTATGGCATCCGAAGATATTCAAGAAACAACCTACTCATGGTTTACACCAAAATTACAGTTAGCGACTTTGGTTTGTGTAGTTGTTTTAAATATGATGGCATTTAATAATTTAAAAGAAACTACTTACGATAAAAATGTGAGCAGTTTTGCAGAGTCTTATGGCTTATCTACAACTATTGAATCTACTTTATTAAAATAATCATGAAGAAGAATAACATATTATATATTTTAGTTGCTTTTCTAATTGTAGTTAATGGATTTTTTCTATTTAATTACATGAGTAAAAGTGATGGTAACACGTTAAATGAACCTAAAGGAAATAGAGATTTTATTGTAAAAGAATTGGGGTTTAATAAAGCGCAGTTAGCAGAGTTCAAGGCCAATAGTAAAGACCATCATAAAACGATGATGCGCTTATCAGACGAAATTAAAGATTTAAAAGATGAACTCTTTAGTAAATTGTCAGATGACTCTATTAATGAACCAACAATTGATTCTATTTCATCTTTAATTAGCGAAAAAGAAAAAATAAAAGACAAAGAAGTTTTTTATCATTTTAAAATGATACAAGAGTTGTCTAATGATAAACAAAAAGAAAAGTTTAAAACAATAATAATGGATGCTTTACGTAAGGGCGAACAAGGACAGAGACCACCACGTCATGGAGAAGGTAAAGGACACAGACCTCCGTCACGGAATTCGTAATTAAAAAACTACTAAAAGACCTTCAAGTATTGAGGGTCTTTTTTTTGTTTTATTTCAGAAAAACGGTCGCTAGTTTAAATCAGTACGTAGGTCAATAACAGGCAAACATTTAAGAGGTGAAATCCTAATGTTAGCTTTTAAACAACAAAACGAGTTCGAAGATGAGTAGTGCTTTTCTTTTTTCAAAAAAAGAGAGCATAAAGCACAAGTTTTTTTTTAATACGGCATCTAAACAATTATTGCGTTAATAATTTTAAACTAAACAAATGAAAAAAACAATTACTCAATTAGTATGCTTGTTAGTATCAATAAATGCGTTTTCGCAGGATTTGTATGACATAAACACTATTCAAACTATAGAGATTCAATTTGCTCAAAGCAATTGGGATGCGCTTTTAGATGCCGAAAAAGCAGGTGATAATAATTATACAGAAGCCACTTCTGTAACAATTAATGGAATCGTTTATAATCAGGTTGGTGTAAAATATAAGGGAAATAGCTCTTATAGTGCAAACCAAACAAAGAACCCATTTCATATTGAGCTAGATACTTATGTAGATCAAGACCACCAAGGTTATACAGATATAAAATTGGCAAATGTAATGTTTGATCCTTCTTTTGTAAGGGAAACGGTAGCTTATAATATTGTAAATCAATATATGGATGCACCTCAAGCCAACTATGCAAATGTGTATGTTAATGGAGATTTAATAGGTTTATACACCAATACAGAATCTGTTTCAAAGAAATTTGTGAATAAACATTTCAATTCTAATGACAATGCTTTTTTTAGTTGTAGTCCACCAGATGGTGCAGGACCTCAGAGTAATAACTTACCAAACTTACAATATTTAGGAACTAATAGCTCAAGTTATGATGATGCTTATGAAATCAAATCAGATGACGACAATGATCCAACAGTTGCTGATGCTCATTGGAATGATTTAATAGAATTAACTCAAATTTTAAATAACGACATCACTAATATAGAATCTGTGTTAGATGTTGATATGGCTATTTGGATGCTAGCATTTGACAATGTTATGGTGAATTTAGACAGTTATATCGGTCAGTTTAAGCAAAATTATTATTTATATAAGGACAATAACGGACAGTTTAAGCCTGTGGTTTGGGATCTAAACATGTCTTTTGGAACTTTTGGTATGACAGGCGAAAGTGGAGGAGGTCCTGGTCCAGGTGGTCCAGGAGGAAATTTAAACTCAACGACACAAAAGGCACAGTTAGATCATTTATTGCACGATACAGATGCTAACTTTCCATTAGTTTCTAAACTGTTGGCAGTACCTAAATATAAGAGAATGTATTTAGCACATTTTAAAACTATTTTAACCGAAAACATTAGTAATTCAAACTACTTAACTTTAGCTAATGATTATCAAGCTATAATCTCTGCAGCAGTAATGGCAGATACAAATAAGTTCTATACCGATGCTCAGTTTACTGGTAATATAAATACAGATTATAGTGTAGATATGAATACAGCTTCTGGACTTACAAATTTAATGAATGCTAGAAGTGCATACTTATTGGTACAATCAGATTTTACAAATACACAACCCACTATAGTTAACTTAGGGTCTTCGGTAACTACACCTACAATTGGAGATGTAATTACAATTACAGCAAATGTTACAGATACAAATGATGTGTTTTTAGGATATAGAACAGATGAAACACTCCCATTTACAAAAGTTGAAATGTTTGACGATGGCGCACATAATGATGGTGCTTCAGGAGATGGTGTTTATGGTACAGATATTACAATAGATGAAGCTTACATGCAATATTACATCTATGCAGAAAATAGTAATATAGGTGCCTTTTCTCCAGCAAGAGCAGAATATGAATTTTATACAGTAGATGCTACTTACCCGACCTTAAATGTAGGTGATTTGGTAATCAACGAAATCGTAGCTTCAAACGATACAGGTGAAACTGATGATGCGGGCGAATATGAAGATTGGGTAGAGCTATACAATACCACAAACACGACATTAAGTTTGGATAACCTATATTTATCTGATGATGCAGAGGATCCTTTAGTTTATCAATTTCCAACAGGAACAACTTTAGCAGCAGACAGTTATTTAATTGTTTGGTGCGATAAGGATACCGAACAAGGAGAGTTTCATGCCGATTTTAAATTCTCTTCAGGTGGTGAAACGGCTATATTGTCGTATGCAGATGGCACTGTTTTACAAAATATAACCTTTGGAGAACAAACTACAGATATGGCTTATGCTAGAAATCCAAACGGAACAGGTGATTTTGTGATTCAAGCACCAACATTTGGAATGAATAATGAGTCTCTTTCGGTTGACGAGGTTACATTTAATAATCACTTAAGATATTTTCCAAATCCAACAAAAGATTATATAACTATAGAGAATTCAAATTTTTCAATTGAGTCGGTTGAGGTATATAACCTACAAGGTCAGCAATTGCATAAAAATGAATACACAAACAGAAATTCAATCACTTTAGATTTTACATCCTTTTCCAAGGGACTATATATGGTGGTGGTTAATAAAACATCAATTTTAAAAATCGCAAAAAAATAACAGCTTATAGGATTTGTAATTCACATCTATTTAAATTGTTTTAAAAACAGAAAAGCTCAAGAAATATAATGGTCTTGAGCTTTTGTCTTTAATAAAGCTTACAATTAATAGATGAGTTTATGCTTTAATAATGAAGGTTATAAGTTTTGTGTTTTTTTTAACAAGAATGCACACAAGTTAAAAAGGATAAGCACATCTAAACTTATATAACTTAAAATTAAAAAAAATGAAAAGCAACACATTTAAAACAGCAGTACTGGTCTTTGGAATTATGATTATTTCTAATATGTCATATGGACAATCACAAGGAAGGCAAGAAAGAAAAGCACCACCAGCATTTAGTGAATTACTAAAAGAGATGGATAAAAACGAAGATGGTAAACTTTCAAAAGAAGAATTAAAAGGTCCATTAAAAGAAAATTTTTCTAAAGTAGATACAGATGAAGATGGATTTATTACAGAAGAAGAATTTAAAAAAGCACCAAAGCCTAAAAGAAAAGAGAGAAACAAGT
>JGI24724J26744_10002354_pt1 | contig 12591 bp, 16 predicted proteins | sample Cruoilmetagenom7_FD_26744 | JGI IMG/M metagenome (IMG submission 26744)
GGTCGGCAAGGGTAGATCCAGCAATCCGCGCTCGTCCTCGAACACCAGTCGACCGGCGTCTTCGCGGGCGTGCCAGTGCTGTCCGCTGGCGAGGACAGGGGCGCCCAGCTGTTCGGCGCGGGCCTCGATCACCTCAAGCCCGTCGTCTTGTTGCGGGCCAACCACGCAGGGCACGCCGCGTTTGATGATCCCGGCTTTTTCGCCAGCAATTTCCGGCAGGGTGTCACCCAAAAACTGTTGGTGGTCGATAGAGACCGGCGTGATGATCGTCAGCGCCGGTTTTTCGATGACATTGGTGCAATCGAGTCGCCCGCCAAGCCCGACCTCAAGCAACACATAATCCGCAGGGGTGCGCGAAAAGGCCAGCAGCGCGGCGCAGGTGGTGATCTCGAAAAAGGTGATCGGCGCGCCACCGTTCGCGGCGTAGCATTCGTCGAGGATCGCGGTCAGCGCGTCCTCGGTTATCAGTGTTCCGGCCAGCCGGATGCGTTCGTGAAACCGCGCCAGATGCGGCGAGGTATAGGCGTGGACCCGCTTGCCCTCGGCCTCCAACCCCGCGCGGATCATCGCTTGCGTGCTGCCTTTGCCATTGGTGCCCGCAATATGGATCACTGGCGGCAAGTCGTTTTGTGGATTGCCCAAAGCGGCCAGCAGACGCCAGACTCGGTCCAGCGTCAGGTCGATGATCTTGGGGTGCAGCGCCATCATCCGGTCGAGGATGGCGTCCGATGTCGCCGTGCTCACGGCTGTTCAACAGCCTCGGCAGGGGCGTCAGCAAGGGCCTCTGTGGACGCGGTTTCCTCGTCCGGGGCGGCGAGATCGGCCATGATCGCGGGCGGTAGTTTGGTCAGCATCCGGACGATGGAAATCAGCTCGCCACGCATGTCGTTGCGATGGGTCACGCGGTCAAGCATACCGTGATCCAGCAGATATTCGGCACGCTGGAACCCCTCGGGCAGTTTTTCGCGGATGGTTTGTTCGATCACCCGCGGCCCGGCAAAACAGATCAGCGCATTGGGTTCGGCAATCTGCACATCGCCCAGCATCGCATAACTGGCGGTGACGCCGCCGGTCGTCGGATGGGTCAGCACGCAGATATAGGGCAGGCCCGCTTCCTTGAGCATTTGCAGCGCGACGGTGGTGCGCGGCATTTGCATCAGGGACAGAATACCTTCTTGCATCCGCGCCCCGCCCGCGGCGGCGAACAGAACAAACGGCACTTTGCGTTCAACGGCGCGCTCAACGGCGGCGATAATCGCGTTGCCGACATACATCCCCATCGAGCCGCCCATGAACGCAAAATTCTGCGCGGCGGCGACGATTGGCGTGCGGCCGATCTCGCCCTCGACGACCAGCATCGCCTCACGCTCGCTGTTGGCTTTTTGCGCGGCCTTCAGGCGTTCGGGATATTTTTTCTGATCGCGGAAATGCAGCGGGTCGGCGACCGGTGCGGGCACGGCGACTTCGGCAAAGGTGCCTGCATCAAACAGCGCCGTAAAGCGGTCACGCGGGGTGATCGCCATATGGTGNTTACAGTTCAGGCAGACCTGCAAATTGTCGGTCAGTTCGCGGTGGAACAACATGGTGCCGCACTCGGGGCATTTCGTCCACAGGTTTTCCGGCACCTCACGGCGCGAAAACAGCGAGTTGATCGTCGGACGGACGTAGTTTGTGATCCAGTTCATCGCGTGCCCCTTGTTGCGTGTCTCAGATAATCTGCGCGGTCCTCAATTGCAACGGTTAGCGCCGCCGTAACCATAGCCGACAGGCGGCCCAGACCAAACCCATCAACACCATGTCGGAAATCAGGAGCGGTCGCAGCAGCTCGGCCGAGGTTGCCGGGTCGGGGAAATGCAGCAGCGCCAGNCCATCAAGCCCGCCGGTCACGCTGACGATCAGGATNGCCAGTACGTTGTTGGCGAAATGCAGCCCCCACGCCAGCCCCAAGGATCCGGTGCGGGCCGTCAGATCCGACGCCGCNAGCCCGAACAGGCCGGTGGTGGCGACAACGATCCATGCGTTCGTGCCCATTTCCTGCGGGGAATAATGCGCGAACCCGAACAGGAGTGTCGGGACGGTCAGCCAGATCAGCGGGCTGGCGAACCGCGCCGCCAGTTGGCCCTGAATATAGCCGCGAAACACCAGTTCCTCGGCCCCGGTCTGGATCAGGATGCCCAGCAGCGCCAAAGGCAGGAACATCAGCCAGATACTCGGCGCGGTGGCGATTTCCAGCCCCGGCATCAGCGGTGTCAGGGCCAGTGCAATCCCGCCGCCAACCACGGCCATCATCACCACGCCCAGCACAAAATCGCGCAGCACCACGGGGGCACGGCCAAAGAGGCTGCGCAACCGGCGTTTGTGGAACACCCGCAGGGTTAGCGCGACGCCCAGCCAGCCGCCGAGGAATGTCGCCAGCAGCAAGATCAGCGACCAAGGCTCGGCCCCGCTGCCGATCTGGGCCAGTTGGGCCTCGAAGCCCTCAAACCCTGCGTTCAGCCACATGATGACGCCCATGCCGACCATCCACGCGACATAGACGCCGATGATCAGCATCACCCCCAGCACCAGCCGCCAAAGCTGGTTCCGGTCGCGGGCCGGGGCGATATAGGCGGCGTATTGCGGGGTCATGGGGCCTCGGCTAGACGGGTTTGGTAAAATCGGCGCGGGCGGTGGCGGCTTTGGCACGCATCACGCAACCCTCGGCGTGGTCGTTAATCAAGCCCATGGCCTGCATAAAGGCAAAGATGGTGGTCGGGCCGACAAATTTCCAGCCCCGCTTTTTCAAGTCCTTGGACAGTGCGATCGAGGCCGCTGAGGTGGTTTGCGATTGCGGTGGGGCGGTTTCATCGGGTTCGAACCGCCAGACATAGGCGGCCAGCGAGCCGACCTCATTGGTCAGGGCAATCGCGCGGGCGGCGTTGTTGATCACCGCCTCGATCTTGCCGCGATGGCGCACGATGCCCGCATTGCCCAACAGGCGGGCAACGTCGGCATCATTATAGGCGGCGACTTTGTGGACATCGAACTGGTCGAAAGCTGCGCGGAAATTCTCGCGCTTGTCCAGAATGGTGCGCCAGCTGAGGCCGGACTGGAAACTTTCCAGGCACAGTTTTTCAAACAGCCGCTGGTCGTCAGCGACCGGAAAGCCCCATTCATGGTCATGGTAGGGAAAGAACGGCGCATAGTCGCCGCACCAGCCGCAGCGAGGGTGGCCATCGGGGCCGGAAACGAGAGAGGTCATGGCGCGGCCCTGTGTTGCGTTCCCCTATCTTGAGGGTTTGCGGCCCTGCGTCAACACATGCCGTTGCACCGGCAGGTTTGGCGGCGCAGGGTGCGGTGATCAAAATGGGGACGATGATGCAAGGTTGGGGTGGTTTCGCACTGGCAGTGGCGGTTTTTCTTGGGGCGCATGTGATCCCCGTGCGCCCCGGCATCAAAGGGCCGCTGGTGGCAATGCTGGGCCGCGCGGGGTTCGGCGTGGCGTATTCGGTGCTGTCAACGGCGCTGCTGATCTGGGTGATCGTGGCCGCCGGTCGCGCGCCCTATGTGGCGCTGTGGTCCCCGGCGGTTTGGCAAAACCATCTGGCGTTGCTGATGATGTTGGCGGCCAGCCTGTTGACCGCCTATGCGATTGCCGGTCGCAATCCGTTTTCCTTTGGCAGTCGAGCGGATCCCTTCGACCCCGAACGCCCCGGCATTGCAGGGGTCAGCCGCCATCCGGTGTTGCTGGCGCTGGCGCTGTGGGGGTGTGCACATCTGATCGCCAACGGTGACATGGCGCATGTGCTGTTGTTTGGCATGATGGGCGGATTTGCCGTGTTGGGCATGGCAATAATCGACCGCCGCAAACGCCGCGAATGGGGTGTTGAGGTGTGGCAGGCGCGGGCGCGGCGAACCTCGCTGATCCCGTTGTCGGCGCTTTTTACCGGGCGTTGGCGGCCGACATGGCCAGCGGTCTTGCCCGGTGTAATAGGCGGGGGGGTCTGGGCTGCGCTGATCTGGGCGCATCCCTATGTGATTGGCGTAAACCCGCTTTAATCCTTGGACCACACGCGTTTGAACCAGCCCTTTTTGGGCGTCTCTTCGCCTTCGGAGGCCTCGACCTCAACGTCGTCGTCGGCCTCGGGTTCTTCCAGCGCGTCTTGAAACCGCGCAAAGAAGTCATCGGCCATCTTGCGGGCAAAGCCGTCGATGATCCGGCTGCCCAGTTGCGCCAGCTTGCCGCCGACCTTGGCCTCGACGTTATACGTCAGCAGTGTGGCCTCGGTGCCGTCCTCGGTCGTGGCCGGTTCGACGGTGACACTCGCGGCCCCTTTGGCGAACCCCGCAGCACCGCCTTTCCCCTCGCCGTTCAGGGTCAGACTGGTGCCGTCAACACGGTCTGATATCGTCACGACACCGGAAAACTTGGCCTTAACGGGGCCAACTTTTTGCACGACGATGGCCTCGAACCCGTCTTCGGGCGAGCCGGTCAGCTCCTGACAACCCGGCACACAGGCCTTGAGAACCTCAGGATCAAGCAAAGCATCCCAAACGATACCGGGGGCGGCGGCGATCGTGCGGCTGTCGGTCATCTGCATGGGCGAGGCTCCTGATTTTTGTTGCGCGCGTTCGGGTAGACTATGCAAAAGACGGGGGCAGCGAAAGCAGGCTTTGGTCTGTCAGACCTTGGTCGTATGGCGGGGGGCAATGCGCCGGTTTCGCAAACCCTGCACAATTGCTACCATGTGGTCGCAACCGGAGAGCCAGCCATGACCGCCAGCCCAACCCCGTCCCGGGTTATTACCCGCGTGTTGATTGTCGATGATCACCCGCTGTTTTGCGATGCGCTGGCGCTGACATTGCGCAGTGTCTCGACCGTGGACGCGGTTGCAACGGTCAGTTCCCTGGCTGCGGCCCTCGATCATCTGGCGCAAACCGGTGTCCCCGATCTGGTGCTGCTGGATCTGGATTTGCCCGATGTCGAGGGGCTGGACGGGCTGATGCGCCTGAGTTTGGCGGCCCCCGATGTGCCGGTGCTGGTGGTGTCGTCGCTGGGTGAGCCCCGCCTGATCAATGCGGCGCTGGCGGCGGGGGCGCAGGGATTTGTGCCCAAACACTCGGGCCGCGACGCTTTTCGCGCGGCTTTGCAGGCGCTGGCACAGGGGAGGGGCTGGGTGCCGGACGGGTTCACAGCGACGCCGGATGACCCGACTACCGACGCCATCGAGCGGCTGTCGCAACTGACGCGGCAACAGGCGAAAATTCTGGAGTTGTTGTGTCAGGGCCGGTTGAACAAGCAGATCGCCTGGGAGCTGACGATCGCGGAAACCACGGTCAAGGCGCATGTCACGGCGATCATGCGCAAGCTGGGCGTTCAGAGCCGCACGCAGGCCGTTCTGATCGCCCAGCAGGCCAAATTCACGGCCTTTATTCCCGAGGGTTAATGCGCACTGACCGGCGCCCAGTCGTTTTCGCGGGCCAGTAAAAAGGCATCCGTGCGGTGCCGGGCCAGCGCCAAACACTCGCCGTCGGGGGCATGCACACCCCAGACCGGCGCATCGCCGGGCAGTTGAGCCTGAATTTCCTCGGGCAGGGTTTCACGGGCTACCAGCCGAATATAGGCGATCTTGCCTTCGGGCAGGTCGGGGAACGGGGTGTTCATCATGGCCTCCTTTCAGCCGAGGGTAATGGGAATGTTGCGGACGACAGTCTCGGGCTCGCGGCGTTCCAGCGAAACCTCGAGCATGCCGTTATCCAGACGAGCACCGGTGACCTCGACGCCCTCGGCCAAGGCAAACACGCGGCGGAACTGGCGGGTGGCGATGCCACGATGCAGGAAAACGCGGTCATCGGCGGGGTCGCCTTGTTGGCCGCGCACGACCAGTTGGCGATCCTCAAGCGTCAGGGCGATATCGTCGGGTTTGAACCCGGCCACCGCCAGCGTAATCATGTAGCGGGTCGGCTCCAGCAACTCGATGTTGAACGGCGGATAGCCATCGGTCCCCGCCTTTGCGGTGCGTTCCACCAACCGTTCGAGCGGCTCGAAGCCCAGCAAAAGCGGGTGGGTCGGAAAGGCAAATTTGGTCATACTCAGGTCCTGTAACAGCGACGAGGCACCCGGCCCCCAGTATTGCGGCAGACCAAGCACCTCTATGATATGGGTGCGCGACACGATGCCCGCAAGGGGGGCCGAAAGCTTTGCCAGATCACACAAATCTGTCTAGACTGGAAAAAAACAAGAGCGAGTCGCAACGCCTATGAATGCCCAGATGGACATGAACCACGAAGAGGTCCAGCGCGTAAAGCTGGAGGTCCTGCGCCGCGAACATCGCGACCTTGATGACGCGATTGCCGCCATGCATGACCGTGGAACGGGCGACGAATTGGCGATGAAGCGCCTGAAAAAGCGTAAATTGGCGCTCAAGGATCTTATTGCCCGCATCGAAGATGAGCTAATGCCCGACATTATTGCCTAGAATTCAGGCAACCCCGACGCTTGCTTAACACCGCGACTCGAATTACCCTGACTGCATTGGTTTATCCCGCAGTCACGTTTGAATTTTGGAGTCTAATTGCATGAAAAGTTTGATCTTTGCCGCGTCGATTGTCATTGCAGCGCTCGCCCCGGCAGCGACGTTTGCACAACAAGGCATGCAGTGGGCCTATGATCGCTTCCCCGCGCCCAACGTCTATGACACCAGCCTGACCTTGAGCTATGGCATCCCACAAACCGACGCTGTTCAGTTTTCTGCGCACTGTGTTTTCGGGCAGAACGGCCCCTTTGTACGAGTGCTGATCGGCGCGGATGTCAGCAATCAACAGACCGGCGCGATGGCGCAGCTACAGGTGGCGGGTGACGGATATAATCAGGTGTTTAATGCCGAAGTGACCCGGCTTGAGGAATTCATTTACGGCGTGGAGTTTCCGATTGCCACTGATGACCGGTTCATCCGGGCGCTGGCGGCGCAAAGTGCGTTGACCTATGCGGTGACCGGTCAACAGGCGCAGACCTTGTCGTTGCGCGGCAGTGCCAGGCCAGTGCGGTCGTTTGCGGCGGACTGCGCCGATATGCTGGGAATTGCGCGTCGGGAATTGCGCGGCGCAATCGCTAAACCGCGATTGACGGCACTCTGATCCACCCGTGGATGGTCTCTGATGGCCTTGGGACGTGCATTGAGTTCATCGCCCGCAACCGGGCGTTTCGCAATATGCGGTCAGCGCGGGGTTGCGCGGTACAGCGTGACCTTTGTGCCGCCCATATCAACAGGCGCGCCGGCGGGTTCCAGCCCCAGCCCGGTGGCCTTGACCAAGCCTGCATCGGGGGCAACCAGTCCGATTTTCCAGCCCTTGAACCGCTCGGCCAGTGTTTTGCCCAATGCGCCATAAAGCGCGAACAGCAATTTACGCTCGCCAATGCGGGCACCCCACGGCGGGTTGATCATCACAATACCGGCGGGGCCGTCGGGCGGGGTCAGATCGCTGATTGGCTTGCGGTCGAACACGCACCACTCGGCCACACCCGCGCGGTCGGCGTTCTTGCGCGCCATGCCGACCGCGCCCTGATCGCGGTCTGAGCCATAGAATCGCACGGCGGGCGTTTGCGGTGTTTGATCCTTCATCGCGGCCCATGCGGCCGGGTCGAAACTGGCCAGAGACTCGAAGGCAAACGAGCGCGTGCGACCGGGGAACAGACCGGCGGCGATCTCGGCGGCCTCGATCGGGAAGGTGCCAGAGCCACACATCGGATCAACCACGGTTTGCGTGCCGTCAAACCCCATTTGCCGCAAGAACAGCGCTGCGAGGTTTTCCCGCATCGGCGCCTTGCCGACAGCTTGCTTGTGCCCGCGCCGGTGCAAGACCTCGCCCGAGGTATCAAGGCTGACGGTGACCAGATCATCTTCGATCCGGACCTTGACGACAAGCGCGGCGTCGGCGGCGATCACCGCGCCCAGCCCCTCGCGAATTGCGGTTTCAACCCGCTGCGTCGCGGCCTTGGCATGGTAGATTCTGGATTTGCGGCAGGTGGCCTCGACCTTGATTGGCACATCGGCGCGGAGCACGTCGCCCCATGCCACCTTGCGNGAGCGTTTATCAAGCTGCGCCAGATGCATGGCGCGAAACTCGGCGATGCGCACCAATACGCGACCAGCCCCGCGCAGGGTCAGGTTTGCGCGCCAGACCTCAGGCCAGCCGCCGGTGATCGTGACGCCACCGGGAATGGGTAGGGCGCCGCGAAAGCCCTTGTCCGTGGCCTCATCGGCGAGGATCTGTTCCAGCCCCGGCGGGGCAACGAGGAAGATTTGAAATTCNGTGTCCATAGTCTTGCCATAGCCGGAAATTCCCGCCGCCGACAGGGGGCTTTGCATTGCGCGTGGCCCGCTCGATTGTATAGTGCAGACGCAGAAAACGACCAGAGGGCGCTATGACGATAAAAGTCGGGATCATCATGGGCAGTCAGTCGGACTGGCCGACAATGCGCGAGGCCGCGGCAATTCTGGATGAGCTGGGCGTGGCCTATGAGGCCAAAATCGTCTCCGCCCATCGCACGCCGGACCGGTTGTGGGACTACGGAAAAACCGCCGTTGCGCGTGGCTTGCAGGTGATTATCGCCGGTGCCGGAGGGGCGGCTCATTTGCCGGGTATGATGGCGTCGAAAACGCGCGTGCCGGTGATTGGTGTGCCGATTCAAACGCGGGCGTTGAGCGGCGTTGATAGCCTGTATTCGATCCTGCAAATGCCGCGCGGGTATCCGGTTGCGACGATGGCGATTGGCGGGGCCGCGAATGCCGGACTGATGGCGGCACAGATGCTGGCGACGGGTGACGCGGCGCTGGCCGCGCGGGTCGAGGCATGGCGCGAGGCATTGAGTGCGTCGATCCCAGAGGAGCCGCGTGATGAGTGATGTTTTGGCGCCGGGGGCGTGCATCGGGATACTGGGCGGCGGTCAGTTGGGGCGGATGTTGTCGGTGGCGGCCAGCCGTTTGGGGCTGCGGTGCCACATCTATGACCCCGCGCCAAACCCACCAGCGGGCCATGTTGCCGAGCGCGTGACTACGGCAGCGTGGGATGACGAAGGGGCTTTGCGGGCGTTTGCACAAAGCGTCGATGTGATTACCTATGAGTTTGAGAACATCCCGACGGCGACGCTGGACTTGCTGGAATCGCTGCGCCCCGTGCGACCGGGACGGCAGGCGTTGGCGGTGTCGCAGGACCGGTTGACGGAAAAGGATTTCCTGTCAGGTCTGGGTCTGACCACCGCAGCGTACCGTGATGTGCCGGATGCGGCGGCGCTGACGGCGGCGCTGGCCGAGGTTGGAGCGCCGGCGATCCTGAAGACCCGGCGGCTGGGGTATGATGGCAAGGGGCAAGCCCGGATCATGGACCCCACGCAGGCCGAGGCGGCGCTGGCGGATATGGCGGGGCAGGCGGCAATTCTTGAGGGATTCGTGCAGTTTAGCCGCGAGGTCTCGGTGATCGTTGCGCGGGGTGTGACCGGTGAAGTCGCCTGTTACGACCCCGGCGAGAATGTTCACGAGGATGGCATTTTGCGCACCACGACGCTGCCCGCAACGCTGACGCCTTCGCAGCAGATGGGCGCTGTGCTGCTGGCCGGACGGATTGTGAATGCACTGGGCTATGTGGGGGTTATGGGCGTCGAATTGTTCGTGACGCCTGCGGGGCTGGTGGTGAATGAAGTCGCACCGCGGGTGCATAACTCGGGCCACTGGACGCAAGCGGGCTGTGCCGTGGACCAGTTTGAGCAGCATATCCGCGCGATTGCGGGCTGGCCACTGGGCAATGGTGCGCGGCATGTGGGTGTGGTGATGGAAAACCTGATTGGCGATGATGTGGCGCGTGTCCCGGCGTTGGCGTGTGAGGCAGATGTGCAGGTGCATTTGTATGGCAAGGGCGATGCTCGGCCCGGTCGCAAGATGGGGCATGTGAACCGGATTGTGCGGGGGTGACGGCGCTCTTCGGGGTCGGCTGACCCCTCATCGCGCCGGTGGGTTGCCACCCACGCCCGCTTGGGCGGGTTTACCACCCGCCCAAACCCACCCGTGAGTATTTTCGGCAAGATGAAGGCGCTGGGTCCGCGAAAGATGTTTGAGGCTTGCGGCGGGTTCTTGTATCAACGGGGTTCGCGGTGCGTGCCGCTCTGACCCCTGTTTCCCGTGGAGGGCCCGAGATGTTGCAGACCCCCTATTATCTGATCGATAAGGCGCGGCTTTTGCCGAATATGGAAAAGATTGCGTGGTTGCGCGAGCATTCCGGTGCAAAATGTCTGTTGGCGTTGAAGTGTTTTGCCACATGGTCAGTCTTTGATTTCATGGCCGAGTATATGGATGGCACGACCAGTTCGTCACTGTATGAGGTGCGTTTGGGGCGCGAGAAATTCGGCAAGGAAACCCATGCGTATTCCGTGGCTTATGCCGAGGGTGAGATTGACGAGGTTCTGGCGCATTCGGACAAGGTGATTTTCAACACCATTGGCCAGTTGCTGCGGTTCGAGGCGCAGAGCGCTGGGCATAAGCGCGGCTTGCGGGTTAATCCGGGGGTTAGCACCTCGGATTTTGATCTGGCCGATCCGGCGCGGCCGTTTTCGCGGTTGGGTGAGCATGATCCTGAGGTGATTGCCACGGTTGCCGACAAGATCAGCGGTTTCATGTTCCACAACAACTGCGAGAATGCCGATTTCGAGCGGTTCGATGCGATGCTGTCGCTGATCGAGCAGCGGTTCGGGCATTTGATCCGGCAAATGGAGTGGATCAGCCTTGGTGGTGGTATCCATTTCACCGGCGAGGGGTATCCTCTGGAGCGTTTGGCCGAGCGGTTGAAGCGGTTTGCCGACCAGAACGGGGTGCAGGTTTATCTGGAGCCGGGCGAGGCGGCGATTACCGGGGCGGCGACGTTGGAGGTTTCGGTGCTGGACACGATGCACAACGGCAAAAATCTGGCCATCGTCGACAGTTCCATCGAGGCGCATATGCTTGGATCTTCTGATCTACCGCGAAAGTGCCAAGGTCGCGCCAAACGAGGGGCCGCACGCCTGGATGGTGTGCGGAAAATCCTGCCTAGCGGGCGATATCTTTGGTGAATTCCGGTTTGCCGAACCGCTGAAATCAGGCGACCGTTTGTCGTTTCAGGATGCTGCGGGCTATACCATGGTTAAGAAGAACTGGTTTAACGGTGTGAAAATGCCGGCGATTGCCGTGCGGGAACTGGATGGAACCGTCCGGTTGGTGCGCGACTTTGGCTATGATGAATTTGCGGCAGCACTGTCGTAAACAACTCAACGAATGGAGGTACATGGGCAACATGAAAAAGAATGTTCTCATCATCGGCGCCGGCGGCGTGGCACAGGTTACAGCGCATAAAGCTGCGCAGAATAACGATGTCTTGGGCGATATCCATATTGCCAGCCGCACCTTGGCCAAATGCGACGCGATCGTGGCCTCGGTTGTTGAAAAAGGCTCGATGAAGGTCGAGGGCGTTCTGAAGGCCCATGCGGTTGACGCACGAGATACCGACGCCGTGGCGGCGCTGATCAAGGAGACCGGTGCGCAGATCGTGATTAACGTCGCACAGGTTTATGTGAATATGTCGGTGCTTGAGGCGTGTTTGCAAACCGGAGTCGCCTATATGGACACGGCAATCCATGAGGATCCGGACAAGATTTGCGAAACTCCGCCGTGGTATGGCAACTATGAATGGCAACGGCGCGACCGTTGCGCCGCAGCTGGTGTGACGGCGATTCTTGGCATCGGGTTTGATCCCGGCGTGGTGAACGCCTATGCGCGGCACGGGATCGACGCGTATGTGCCGGACGTCTCATCGATTGATATCGTCGATATCAACGCAGGCTCGCACGGGCGCTGGTTCAGTACGAATTTCGACCCCGAGATCAATTTCCGCGAGTTCACGGGCACGGTGTATTCGTGGCAAAACGGCGCGTGGCAGTCGAATATGATGTTCGAGGTTGGCCGCGAATGGGACTTGCCGGTGGTTGGCACGCACAAGGCCTATATGACCGGCCATGACGAGGTGCATTCGCTGGCGACGAACTATCCGCAGGCTGACGTGCGGTTCTGGATGGGCTTTGGTGATCACTATATCAACGTGTTTACAGTGTTGAAAAATCTGGGCCTTTTGTCCGAACAGCCGGTTAAAACAGCTGAAGGGCTCGAGGTTGTCCCGCTGAAAGTGGTCAAAGCCGTGCTGCCTGACCCGTCCTCTCTGGCGCCGGATTACACGGGCAAAACCTGTATCGGGACGCTGGTCAAGGGCAAGAAGGATGGCCATGACGCCGAGGTGTTCGTCTATAACGTCGCTGACCACAAAGAGGCGTATGAAGAGGTCGGATCGCAGGGAATTTCCTATACCGCGGGTGTGCCGCCGGTTGCGGCAGCGATGTTGATCGCGGATGGGACGTGGGATACCAAGACGATGGTGAACGTCGAAGAACTGGATCCAAAGCCGTTCTTTGAAATCCTTGATCGGATTGGCCTGCCGACGCGGGTCAAGGATGCGCATGGCGACCGGGCGTGGAACGATTAACCAAGGCGGGGGCTTTGCGCCCCCTCTTCGGCTTTGCCGAATTCACCCCCGCAG
>JGI24724J26744_10002359_pt1 | contig 12583 bp, 13 predicted proteins | sample Cruoilmetagenom7_FD_26744 | JGI IMG/M metagenome (IMG submission 26744)
CCTGTCGCGTTTTCCGTCCGGTATCGAAAAGTTCGAACGCGCCGATCTGATGTCGGTGCAGGAACGGTTCGCGAAAATTGAGGGTGTCTCGGCGATTCTCTATGTGCAAACCTGCGCCGCCGAAAAACGCCGCCGCCGCAAACGCGGGCAATTTCCTGACCCGGATCAGCGGGTGTTTATCAACACCGATGTTTGCGAGGGCTGTGGTGACTGCGGAGTGCAATCGAACTGCATGTCGATTACGCCGGTGGAAACCGAACTGGGCCGCAAACGGGCGATTGATCAATCCTCATGCAACAAGGATTTCAGTTGCCTTAACGGCTTTTGCCCGTCGTTTGTGACGGTTACCGGTGCAACACCGAAAAAAGCCGCAACGCGGGCGTTGGAATTGCCGGACCTGCCGGACCCCGTGCTGCCGGTCATCAACGGCACGCATAACGTGGTGATCACAGGTGTCGGCGGTACGGGCGTGGTGACCATTGGCGCCGTTTTGGCGCAGGCCGCCCAATTGGATGGCAAAGGCGCGGGCATGATGGAAATGGCGGGCCTTGCGCAAAAGGGCGGCGCGGTCCACATCCACTGTCGGCTTGCGAACAAACCCGACGACATCAGTGCGGTGCGCGTTGCCGTTGGCGAGGCGCATTGTGTGATCGGTGGTGATCTGGTGGTCACGGCAGGGGCCACGACAATTGGTCTGATGCGCACCGGCCAAACCGGTGCCGTGGTCAACAGCCACGAGACCGTTACCGGAGAATTCACGCAGAATTCCGAATTCCGCTTGCCGATCAATGATTTGGAGGTCGCGCTTGAAGCACGTCTGCGCGACCGGCTGTCGTTGTTTGATGCCTCGGAAACGGCGCGCGTTTTACTGGGCGATTCGATTTATTCCAACATGATGGTGTTGGGCGGCGCTTGGCAGATGGGCCTGATTCCGGTCTCCGGTGACGCGCTGCGTGACGCGATCCGGTTGAACAGGGCCGCGGTCGAGGGCAACCTGCGGGCGTTCGAAATCGGGCGCTGGGCTGTTCTGCATCCAGCGGATGCGGCGGCTTTGGTGTCGCCCGAAGCGGTGTCGGCGATCCCTGTTGATCCGATTGCCTACCGCGAGGCGCAGTTGATTGACTATCAGGGCAAATCACTGGCACGGCGGTTCCGGTCGATGGTGGACGGCGTTGAAGATCCGGCGCTGCGCGACGCTGTGGCGCGCGGGTATCACAAGCTGTTGGCGTATAAGGATGAATACGAGGTCGCCCGGCTGCACCTGCAGACCCTGGACAAGGCCAAAGCTGCGTTTGACGGTGATCTCGGGCTGCATTTCCACCTTGCTCCGCCGATCTTTGGCGGCACCGGACCGGATGGCCGCCCCAAAAAGCGCAGATTCGGGCCGTGGATGCTCAAGGGATTTTCCCTTCTGGCGCGGATGAAGGCCCTGCGGGGCACGCCGATTGACCCATTCGGATACTCGGTCGAGCGCAAGATGGAACGCCAGTTGATCGCTCAATTCGAGGCTGACATGGCGAGCGTTCTGCCAAAGCTGACGCCTGACACCCGCGATCTGGTGCAGGAACTGGCGCTGTTGCCGTTGTCGATCCGGGGTTACGGTCCGGTCAAAGACAAGAATGCGCAGGCTGCGGCCAAGCGGCGCGATGACATCCTAGCGTCGATTGCTGCCGGAGGTGCGCCGACGCGGTTGGCTGCGCAATGACTTGGTCGCACAGGAAAACTGATGATGGATTTCCTGTGCCCTGCGCCGTATAGAAAGGGCGAAAGGCCCTTTGCGACGACGCTCGAAGCCGAGTGTATGCGGGGGGTGACGAAGTAGCGAGGCTCGACATGGCGGTTGGTGTATTCGATTCCGGGCTGGGCGGGTTGACCGTCCTTGATGCGCTGATGCGNAAAATGCCTGACGTGCCGTTCGTCTATTTCGGNGACAACGCGAACACGCCTTATGGTGTGCGCGATGCGGATGATATCTACGANCTGACCTGCGCGGGTGTGCAGCGCCTGTTTGATGCCGGCTGTGATCTGGTCATTCTGGCGTGCAATACGGCNTCGGCGGCGGCACTACGCCGGATGCAAGACGGGTGGATCCCCGAAGGCAAGCGGGTGCTGGGTGTNTTCGTGCCGCTGATNGAGGCNNTGACCGAGCGNCAATGGGGTGACAACAGCCCGCCCCGCGAAGTGGCGATCAAACATGTTGCTTTGTTCGCAACGCCCGCGACCGTTGCCAGCCGCGCGTTCCAGCGCGAACTGGCATTTCGCGCAATTGGTGTCGATGTCGAGGCGCAGCCCTGCGGCGGTGTCGTCGATGCCATCGAGCAAGGCGATATGATCCTGGCCGAGGCGCTGGTGCATAGCCACGTCGAGGCTTTGCATCGCAGGATGCCCAAGCCCGAGGCCGCTGTTCTTGGGTGTACGCATTACCCTTTGATGGCAGATGCGTTTCGCGCGGCACTTGGCCCAAAGGTCACGGTGTTCTCGCAGCCCGATCTGGTCGCCGCCAGCCTCGCCGACTACTTGAGCCGCCGTCCCGAAATGGTGGGAACGGGTGGCGAGGTTGCGTTTCTGACCACGGGTGATCCGGTCGCGGTCGGACGCAAGGCCACGCAGTTCTTGCGACGACAAATCCCGTTTGTCGCCGCTTGATGCGGCAATTGCGCCCGTTGTCGGGTGCCCAAAGACTTCCTATGTCATGTTGGATGAAAGAACCCCAATGACTCATAATGTCGCTATTCTAGGCGCGAGCGGATATACCGGCGCCGAACTCGTACGGATTATCGCCACGCACCCCAACCTGCGGGTTGTGGCGCTTTCGGCAGATCGCAAGGCCGGTCAGGAAATGGGGGCTGTATTCCCGCATCTGCGTCACCTTGACCTGCCAACCCTGACCACCATCGACGCGATTGATTTCTCGCAGGTCGACTTGGTATTCTGCGCCTTGCCGCACGGTNTGAGCCAAGCCTTGGTCCGTGATCTGCCNCAATCGGTGAAAGTGGTCGATCTGGGCGCGGATTTCCGGCTGCGCGATCCGGCGATGTATAAAAAGTGGTACGGCCTCGATCACGTTGCGCCGGAGTTGCANANAGAGGCGGTTTACGGCCTGACNGAGTTTTACCGCGANGAGATCAAAGAGGCGCGTCTGGTGGCGGGCACNGGTTGCAACGCGGCGGCCGTACAATTCGCGCTGCGTCCGTTGATCGAAGGGGCGCTGATNGATCTGGACGAGATCATCTGCGATCTGAAAAACGGGNTTTCCGGGGCGGGGCGGTCGCTCAAGGAAAACATGTTGTTNGCCGAGCGCAGCACCGATGTTTCGGGCTATAGTCTGGGCAGTGCGCACCGCCATCTCAGCGAATTTGACCAAGAGTTCAGCCTGATCGCCGGGCGGCCCGTTGAAATCATGTTTGCGCCGCACCTTGTGCCGATCAACCGCGGTATTCTGGCGTCTTGCCATGTGCGCGGCGATGCCAAGGCGATCCATGCCGCCCTTGAGGCCCGTTATGCCGATGAGCCGTTCGTCATCGTGCTACCGTTCGGGCAAGCGCCCGGCATGGGGCAGGTGACGGGGTCGAACTTCTGCCATATCGGCGTTGTTGGTGACCGCAAGCCGGGGCGTGCTCTGGTGGTCTCGACGCTTGATAACCTGAACAAAGGGTCCTCGGGGCAGGCGGTGCAAAACGCCAACCTGATGTTGGGCCTGCCTGAAACCGAAGGGCTGATGCTGGCCCCGGTTTTCCCATAGTCGCAAAGTGTCGGAGGCCAAGCCATGGCTGGGATGAAAAGTCTGAAAAAGAAACGCCGCGTGCAGATCATCGTGGTCGCGGCGGTCGCGTTGACGCTGTCAACGGGGTTGATCGGCTATGCAATGCGCGACGGGATCAACTTTTTCCGTTCGCCCAGTCAGGTTCTGTCCGAGCCGCCGACCGTGAACGAAGTGTTCCGGTTGGGTGGCATGGTCGAGGTGGGGTCGCTGCAGCGTGGTCAGGGCGAGCAGATCACTTTTCGCGTGACTGACTTTTGCCATTCGGTTGATGTGACTTACGGCGGCATCCTGCCGGATCTGTTCGGCGAGAACGAAGGCACCGTGGCCACGGGACGCTTGGTAGATGGCGTATTCGAGGCCAGCGAAATCCTGGCGAAACACGACGAGACCTATATGCCGCGCGAAGTCGCTGACTCGCTTGAGGGGGCCGAAAACTCGGATCACCCTGAATGTGAATACCATGGCGAATACGCAACGTCCGGTGGCGATACCTGATTTGAACCACGCTTAGACCATTCTGCCCTCCAATTCCGTGTTGGAGGGCAAAATGCACAATATCAGGCAACTCGCCGAAGAGATCGTCGCCCGCGAGGGTGGTTTTGTGAACGACCCGAATGACCCCGGGGGCGCGACGAATTTCGGGGTGACCATTCACACAATGCGGCGTCTGGGTCTGGATCTGACGGGCGACGGCGCGGTGGATATAAACGACGTGCGCGCGATGACCCAAGCGCAGGCCGTCGATATTTTTCTGGAACACTATTTTCAGAGCCCCGGTATCGGTGGTCTGCCAGAGATGCTGCAGCCGTCGGTATTCGATATGTATGTGAATTCCGGTTCGAATGCGGTGCGTATCCTGCAGCGTTTGTTGATCGAGATGGGCTATGACATCGACGTTGATGGCGCGATTGGTCCTCAAACCCTGCGTGCGGCCAATGCGGCGGCGCTGGCGGCCCCTGATCATCTGGCCGACGCCTACGGCATTGCACGGCGGACTATTATTACATGCTGGGCGACCGCAGGCCGGCCAGCCGCCGATACGCACGGCGTCGCAGCGGTGGCAAAGGGGGCTGGATTACGCGGGCTGAAGACTTCATCACCCCGCGCTATCGTTTGACCGACGCCGAGCACCGCGCGAGGACTTCGTCATGGGTGTAATCATGGAATTGATCCGTGGGCTGTTCATGCGCGGCGGTGTCTCGGCAATCGGGCAGGCGAGCACTGATATCATCGGGGCAATCCGCCCCAATGCGACACGGCAGCTGGAACTGGGGCACGATGCCTTTGCCGCCGTTCAGGCGGAACACACGGCTGAATTTCGCCATGCTCGTGCAGGTCGGTTCGATGCTTTTGTCAACGGATTGAACCGGTTGCCCCGGCCTGTTCTGGCACTCGGGACACTGGCCTTGTTCGTTTATGCGATGGCAGATCCGGCGGGGTTCATCGTTCGGATGCATGGGCTTGCCGAGGTGCCCGAGCCCCTTTGGTGGCTGCTGGGAGCGGTTGTGGCGTTCTACTTTGGGGCGCGGGAAACGCATCACTTGCGGGCGCATCGCCCGGTCGCGCAGCCATCCCCGCCAACCGAACGGGCCGCTCAATCCGAGGGAGCTGTGCCAGTCAATCCGGCTCTTGCCGATTGGCGATCCGGTGGTGGAGATCGGTAACTGCGGCCTGGGCATAGTCGTAAATGTCGTGCCGCGCCGACTGGTCGCAGCGAAGTGACATGTTCGTGCTTTGCCCGCCGCAAACTTCGCGATATAGCTGCGGGATGATCGTAGAACTCGGACATTACGCCCTCATCCTCGCCTTTGCTGTGGCGATCCTGCAAACCGTTGTGCCCCTTGTGGGGGCCAATCAACGATGGGCTGATTGGATGGCTGCGGCCAATCCCTTGGCGACGGCGCATTTTGCGCTGATTGCGGTGTCATTCGCGGCGTTGACCTACGCCTTTGTGACATCGGATTTCTCGGTCGCATTGGTGGTCAACAACTCCCATTCGCTTAAACCGATGCTTTACAAGATTTCCGGCGTTTGGGGCAACCATGAGGGGTCGTTGCTGCTCTGGGTGCTGATTCTGTCCTTGTTTGGCGCTTGTGCCGGCTGGTTTGGTGGCAACCTGCCGCCGACGTTGCAGGCACGGGTTCTGGCGGTTCAAGGCTCGATCAGCGTGGCCTTTCTGGCATTCTTGATCCTGACATCGAATCCGTTCCTGCGCTCGGCTTTCCCGCCCTTTGACGGACATGACCTGAACCCGTTGCTACAAGACCCCGGCCTCGCGTTTCATCCACCGTTTTTGTACCTTGGCTATGTGGGTCTCAGCATGGCGTTCAGCTTTGCCGTGGCGGCCTTGATCGAGGGTAAAGTGGACGCCGCTTGGGGCCGTTGGGTGCGCCCGTGGACCCTTGCTGCGTGGATTTTCCTGACGATCGGTATCGCACTGGGGTCCTGGTGGGCCTATTACGAGCTGGGCTGGGGTGGTTTCTGGTTCTGGGATCCGGTTGAGAACGCCAGCTTCATGCCGTGGCTGTTTGCCACCGCGCTGCTGCACTCGGCAATCGTCGTTGAAAAACGCGAATCGCTCAAGGCGTGGACGATCCTTCTGGCGATCCTCGGGTTTGGCTTTTCGTTGATGGGAACCTTTATTGTCCGTTCCGGCCTGATCACGTCGGTGCACGCCTTTGCCAGCGACCCCGAGCGCGGCGTGTTTATCCTCGCGATCTTTGCGGTGTTCGTGGGCGGGGCATTGACCCTGTTCGCGCTACGCGGCGCGGCGCTGGAAGCAAAAGGTGTCTTTGCCTTGGTCAGCCGGGAGTCGGCTCTGGTGTTGAACAACGTGTTGCTGGCGGTCGCCTCGTTCGTGGTGTTCGTTGGGACAATGTGGCCCTTGGTATCGGAACTGGCTTTTGGCCGCGTGCTGTCGGTGGGTGCTCCGTTTTTTAACGCCGCCTTTACACCGTTTATGGTTGCTTTGGCCGTGGTTTTGCCAATTGGCGCGACCTTGCCTTGGAAACGCGGCAATCTGGGTAAGGCGGTGCGCAACCTTTGGGGGGCGGCGCTGCTGGCCATCGCGCTTGGTGCGTTGATCTGGACGCTGCAAACAGGTCGGTCGATGCTGGCACCCGTGGGTGCGGCGCTGGCGATCTGGCTGATTCTGGGGACTTTGGTGGATCTGTGGATGCGCGGCGGTCGCGGCAGCGTTGCCGGCCGGTTGCGCCGAATATTGCGTTTGCCACGGGCCGATTGGGGCAAGGCGATGGCGCATGGCGGGTTGGGTATCACCATTTTTGCTGTCTCGGCGGTACTTGGCTGGGCCACCGAGGATATTCGCGTCGCACAAATCGGTGAAAGCTTCGAGCACAACGGCTATACGATCACGTTGACGGATGTGCAGCGGGTGCAAGGGCCGAACTATGTCTCATCGACGGGATATGTGGATATCTATCGCGGCGATACTCTGGTCACACAGTTGGAGCCTGAAAAGCGGATCTACCCCGCCGCCGGGATGCCCACGACCGAGGCCGCGATTGATTATGGCTTTACCCGCGATCTGTATCTGGCATTGGGCGACCCGCAGGATGGTGGCGGCTGGGCGTTGCGCACCTATGTCAAACCCTTTGCCAACTGGCTTTGGGGTGGGGCGATTATCATGGCCTTGGGAGGCTTGATTTCCCTGAGTGACCGGCGGTTCCGGGTCGCGGCAGGCGCTCGCAAAGCGCCGGTCAGTGCAACCCCAGCGGAGTAACGAGATGCGCAAGATCATAGTGTTGCTAGTGTTGCTCGCGTCGCCGGCTTTTGCGGTACAGCCCGATGAAATTCTGGCGGATCCGGTGTTGGAGTCGCGGGCGCGTGAAATCACGGCTGAATTGCGGTGCGTTGTCTGCCGCAATGAAAGCGTTGACGATTCCAACGCTGAGATCGCCCGTGACATTCGCCTGATGGTGCGCGAACGGATCGTTGCGGGTGATAGCAATGATGAGACCGTGCAATATATGGTTGACCGGTTTGGAGAGTTCATTTTGCTGAACCCGACCAGCTCGGGCGCAAATCTGGTTTTGTGGTGGTCCGGGCCGATCTTGCTGTTGACCGGCCTTGGCATCGCCATAACGACTGTACGCCGCCGCAAGCCTCCCTCGGAACCTCTCTCTGAGACGGAAGAGGCCCGTCTTGAGCAGATATTGAACGAGTGACGTTAGGTTTGGTCTTTTCGTGAAAGACGCGGCACCTCTAAGGTGGGCAGACATGGGTCGCAGCACACGAGGACGTTTCACATGATTTACACCACGCTAACCGTGACTGAAGACAATGATATCGGCCTGATCGTCATGAACCGGCCGACGTTGATGAACGCACTGAATGTGCAAATGCGGGCCGAGCTTACCGCTGCGGTGCGTGACCTCGGGTCGCGGATGCGCGTGCTGGTCCTGACGGGCGAGGGGCGCGCTTTTTGTTCGGGTCAGGATTTGGGCGATGGGGCGTCGGTCAATGAACTCGACTTCGGGCGTACGCTGCGCGAGGAATACGAACCCTTGCTGCGGGCGATCTACGACTGTCCGATCCCGGTGATTGCCGCAGTGAATGGTGCGGCGGCGGGGGCCGGGGCCAATATTGCGCTGGCGGCGGACGTGGTGATCGCCACGCAGTCGGCGGTGTTCTTGCAAGCCTTTGCCCGTATTGGGCTGATCCCCGACGCAGGGGGCACCTATTGGTTGCCGCGTCTGGTGGGCTTTGCTCGCGCCATGGGTCAGTCCCTTTTCGCAGACAAGCTGTCGGCGGATGATGCCGCAGAGCAGGGGCTGATCTGGGCGTCGGTTCCGGATGACAAATTCGCCGAGGAATGGCGCAACCGTGCGGCGCAACTGGCCAGTGGCCCGACCAAGACTTACGGCGCTATCAAGAGAGCGTTGCGCGACAGCATGACCAACGATCTGGATACCCATTGATCTCGAGGCCCGATTGCAGGGTGATATGGGCAAGACTCGTGATTTCCGCGAGGGGGTCATGGCCTTTCTGGAAAAGCGGCCTGCCAAATTCGAGGGCCGTTAAGGTCTGCGTCCATAGTAGAGGCCGACCACATGTTCGGCCTCTGCAAAGAATAGCCAGCGGGCAACGGCCATGCCCAAGACATGCATGAGCGCCGCCGCGATTGCTGAAATGACCGTATATGGGGCCACCCAAAGCAGCGCCGACGGCACCAAGCAGCCCAAGACCAAAGCGATGACCCGCAGCTTGAGCGCATGTTTGCGGGCCACGACATAGGCCATTTCCTTGAGCAGATAGTTTTGCCCTGTGTGCGGTGGCTCTAGCTGGCGGAGCGAACCACGCGCCCCCAACCCGGTTGCGGTTCCAAGATCGGAACCGGATGCGGCAAAGCGGCGGTCCCCCAAGACCCAATGCAGAACCAAAGCCAGCCCCAGCCAAGCGAGTAGCAGTTGCGCGGCGATGGTCAGGCCCAGCAACAAGGCCCCACCACTTACGGCGGCCAACAGGAAGACGGCTGGTGTTGTCCAGTGGCTCCAACGGGGCACGCTGCGCAGTTGCGCGTAAATCATCGATGTGGCCAGCACGGTTTGCAGGCACAACATACCGCCAATCGCACCAAACCAGATCAGGGGGCGACCCCAAAAGACCAACCCAGCAGCATGCGGGGCCATGACTATCAAAGCAGCGGTTACCAGAACGGCCTCGCGTGACAGCCAACTGGTGCGCCATTGCGAAAAGGCTTTGAGCGCGCGTTCGGGGTGGCCAAGATGGAACGCGGAAAAGGCCAGCCCCGCGAGTGTCAGCGCGTATCCCAGACCAAACCAGAAAAATGCCGCCAGCCCTGTCGGGGTAGCCACGCCCAGCCCCAGAAAGGCCAACAGGCCCAAGCCAAGGCCCGACAGAACCGTAAACGCGATGATAGACGGTGCAGGATGCATCAGAACCTCGTCAATGTGCGGTCGATCCAGCCCAGAAACCCGTCAAGGCCGGCGGTTGACGGCTCCGGCGTCTGTAGAGGGGCGACTGGTAAAGCATCGCGTTGTCGGGGTGGCAGGTATTTGTTGATGGGCCGAGTGCCTTGTTCAGGCATCAGATCAATCCCCCCGCGATCCACCACCAACTGCGATACGGCGCTTTCGGGATCGGCCAGATCGCCAAAATGGCGGGCACCCGACGGGCAGGTGCGCACGCAAGCGGGTTCCCGGTCTTCCTCGAGCAGGTTTTCGTTGTAGATACGGTCGACGCAGAGAGTGCATTTCTTCATCACTCCGGCCAAAGCATCCATTTCCCGTGCGCCGTAGGGGCAGGCCCAAGCGCACAGCCCGCAGCCAATGCAATCGCTCTCGTTGACGAGAACTATGCCGTCCTCGGTGCGTTTATAGCTGGCCCCTGTCGGGCAAACTGTGACGCAGGGCGCATCCTCGCAATGCAGGCAGGATTTCGGGAAATGCACGACCATCGGGGCGGCGTCCGGCGGGGTGACCTCGTAGCTGTGGACCCTGTTCAGGAATGTGCCCACGGGATCAGCGCCGTAGGCATCGACGTCTGACAAGGGTGCGCCGTAGTTTTCGGTGTTCCAGCCTTTGCAGGCAACAACGCAGGCATGGCAACCGACGCAGGTGTCAAGGTCGATCACCAGCCCCAGTTTGCGTTCGGTGGATTCTGGCAAGGCGGTCATTTGCGTGCCTTTCTTGCAGACGGGGCGCTTGGGGGCATGTTGCTGTGAGTATTTGAGGCAAGATGAAGCGGCATCTCGCTACTCAGCTGTCTGTTGCGCGACGTTGGCCGGACCTTGCCCGACCGGAGAGGATTGTGCCGGATGTGTCGGTTCCGAAGGGCCGCCGCCGGGTGCTTTCTGGATACGCACGCGCAGGTCAAACCAAGCCGCCTGACCGGTATCGGGTCCGAGTTGCTACACCGGTGCCCGTCGCCTTTGGGCGGGAGCAACTCATTGATCAAGTGGTTCAGCAAGACGCCCTTTTCAGCTTCCGGGCGTCTGGCGACAAGGCCCAGGCGCCGCGACGTTTGCCGATGGCGTTCCACGTCCAGACGGTGTGATCATTCAGGGCATCCATCCGCGCGACCGGGATTTTGATGCTGCCGTTTGCCGACCTCAGGATCGCCCAGTCACCCTCGGAAAAGCCATGTTGCATCCAGAGTTTACCTGAGACGAATAGCGGGTTCACGCCGTGGATTTGCCGCAGCCAGGCGTTTTGCGACCCCCAAGAATGATACATCGCTGGCGGGCGTTGGGTGAGCGCGTGCAAGGGGTAATCGGCAGGATCGACATCCGTGACGGGGGGATACCAGATTGGCAACGGATCATGCGTCTCTATGATGCGGTTGCGAAGGTGATCCGGCGGTTGGTGGTCGCCGAACCCTTCGGCAGCGCGTTGGAATTTGCGCAGTGGTTCGACGTAAAGATTGAAGACATACGGCGCCGCCTTGTCGAAAATCCCGCGCTCGACGGCCCAATCCTGATAGGCAGTGTTCCACGGCTTGTAGTACTGCGCCTCGGGCGGGACCGGCGCGGAGAAAAAGCCGCCGTTGTCGATGTAGCGTTGCAATTGCGCGGGGTTTGGATCACCGCGACCGGACCCGGTGCCATCTCCGCGCCAGCCGGCCAAAGGGCCGACGCCGGGGCGGCGTTGGTGGTTAACGATGTAATCGGCGTAGTCTTTGAACTTCGCACTGCCATCCTCATTGACCATGCCCGGCAGGCCCAGACGTGCGCCCAGATCCAGCAGAACCGACTGAAAACCCCGCACATCACGGTCGGGTTCGACAACCGGCCAGCGGATCGCGTCATTCATGCTGTCAGGCTCGCCGATCGGGCGATCCAGCAGGCTGATGCAATCATGCCGCTCTAGGTATGTTGTGTCAGGCAAGATCAGATCGGCATAGGCCACCATCTCGGATGAATAGGCGTCGGAATAGAGGATGTTGGGGATCACATAGTCGCCGTTTTCATCCGTATCCGTCAGCATCTGCATCACGGCGCTGGTGTTCATCGATGAATTCCACGCCATATTCGCCATATACAAAAACAGCGTGTCGATTTTGTACGGATCGCCTGCGTGTGCGTTTGAGATGACCATATGCATCATGCCATGCGCCGACAGCGGATTTTCCCAAGTGAACGCCTTGTCGATGCGCTTCGCGGAGTTGTCGGCGTTGATCAACAGGTCTTCGGGGCCCATCGGATAGCCCAAGTGAGGGGCCATCCAGAGGCTCGCCGGGGGTGACGCCTGCATGGGGCTTGGGGTGTGCCTCGGGCGGTTTGGGGTAGGGGGGCTTGAAGCGGTAGCCGCCGGGCGTTTCGACCGACCCCAGCAGGATTTGCAGGACATGCAGGGCGCGGGCGGTCTGAAAGCCGTTGGAGTGGGCCGAGATGCCGCGCATGGCGTGAAAGCTGACGGGGCGGCCGGTCATCGTCTTGTGGTGTTGGCCGCGAAAGTCGGTCCAGGGTTGGTTGAGCGTGATCTCTTCCTCAAAGGCAACGCGGGCCAGCTCGGCCGCGACATCGCGGATTTTTTCCGCTGGAATGCCGCAGCGATCGGCAACAGCATCGGGCGCATAATCGTCAGACAAATACCGCTCGGCCATCAGGCGCAGCACGGTTTTGTGGCCGTTCCATTCCGCAGCGGGTTCAGGTTGCACGCCTTTGGCATCCCACGGTGCGGGTTGGCCGGTCCGGCGATCCAGAACCAGTGGCGCTCCGCTCTCGTCGCGCAGGAACAGGCCCTTTTCCTGACCCTCGCCATTCACCAAAAACGGCGCATTCGTGTAGCGGATCAGATAGTTGAGGTCGATTTTCCCCGCTTTGAACAACTCGTGAAC
>JGI24724J26744_10002361_pt1 | contig 12577 bp, 9 predicted proteins | sample Cruoilmetagenom7_FD_26744 | JGI IMG/M metagenome (IMG submission 26744)
CAGGGTTTTTTAAACGGATCTTCCCAGGTGACACTGTGCTTACCGCCTGCCAGCTCAGCCGTATCTATCGGGTTACCATTAGAAAGTAAAACAGGGTACTTAGCCTTATCAGCAACTATTGTTGTGGTGAATTTTGCCATCACATCTGGCCGATCAAGGTAATAGGTTATTTTTCGAAACCCCTGAGCTTCACACTGACTGCAGAAATTACCCGATGACTTATAAAGGCCTTCAAGTGAAGTATTTAGTTGCGGCTTGATAAAGGTTTCAATTTGCAGGGTAAAATTCTCTGGTACACCAGGAATCCATAGACCTTCATTATTAACACTGAACTCACCATCACCCAGGGCTTTCTGGTTTATCATCACCGTGCCAAGAACAAGACTTTCTCCATCAAGTTCCAGTATATGCGGACCGTCTACATCGGTATTTCGACGCACCTCCATTTCTGAAACTACGCGCGTTTCATCTTCACCCAATTCAAAATTCAAAGTAACCGAATCAATCCAGTACTGAGGCTGTTTATAGTCTTTTAGATAGATGGTGTTGGGTGGTGTATTTTTGATCATTAAATTTCCTATTCTTGAGCCACTCAAGATACAACAATTTTATTTAATATCAAGATGTTATAGAAAAATAAGCTTTAATTCTTTAATAGGATCAACTTTTATACTGACTTTGCTTTGAATTGCTAATGATAGCCCCTAAAAGGTGCTTCAGAATTAATCTTACACTTTAGATCATGACAATTTAATTATATGATCCTGCAACTCATCTGGGTGAATATGCTCTTCTGATACGGCAAAAAAACTTACCTTAATACCTGCAGTTTGGACACTGGTCTCATTGTTTGAAATTAATGGATGCCAAAACGGCAGGGGCTTCCCCTCAGATAACAAACGATATGCACAGGTCTCGGGTAACCATTGATATTCTGACAGGTCCATTTTGCGAATATTCAGGCACTCGGGTACCAGAAATTTACGATTTTGGTAGTCTTTACATCGACACTGCTCAATATTTAATAAATGACAGCTGACATTAGTAAAATACAACTCAGAGGTATCTTCATCTTCTAGTTTTAACAAACAACAACGGCCACAACTATCGCATAGTGATTCCCATTGCTGATCTGTCATTTGAGCGAGTTCTATATTTTCCCAAAACACCTTAGTCATTATATAAACTCTAAGCCTTTGTTTCTATTAGCTCTATTCCATTCCCATCTGGGTCGCGGCAAAAAAGCGCGGCTCGACCTGAGCGACTTAGGGTATAGAAAATACCTTTGTCTTTTAACTTTTGTTCAATTTCAGCCAGGTTAGTCACCGTCATTGCCAAATGCCTGTCTCGCCCCCCGTGCTCAGGCCGATTAATAACCGGATCAGGGTTTTCAACCTCAAGTAAATGTATTTGCTGTTCGCCAATAGCCAGCCAGGCGCCGGCAAACCCCAGATCAGGGCGCCCCTGACACACTGAGAGCCCCAGCACCTCTGTATAAAAAGAAACAGCCAGGGCGGTATCGGCCACAACCATACTTACATGATGAATAGATAAAAGCGTCACTTTGCCCCCAATTTTGTACAAAAATGCGTATAATATGCCGCCTTTAGCGACTTATAACTTCACTGTATTTTACATGAACCCAGATCTCAATCGACTACATCCCTATCCTTTTGAAAAATTGGCCAAACTCAAAGCAGGTATAGTACCCAATAGTGAGTTGGAGCATATCGCCTTATCGATTGGTGAACCTAAACATGAACCACCAGCATTTGTGTTAGAAGAACTGGTTAACTCATTAAGTAAAATAGCGAACTATCCGTTAACCAAAGGCATACCCGAATTACGCCAATCAATCTCAAACTGGTTATGTCGTCGTTTCAAGTTACCGACTAATAGCCTGGATATTGAAAAAAACATATTACCGGTAAATGGAACTCGTGAAGCTTTATTTGCTTTTGCACAGGCTGTAGTAAAGCGTGAAGATAATGCCCTGGTTTGCATGCCAAATCCGTTCTATCAAATTTATGAAGGCGCAGCCATTCTAGCCGGAGCTGAGCCCTACTTTTATAACACCACAGCAGATACAAATTACCTTCCTGATTTTGAAGCTATAGATGATGCAACATGGCAACGTTGCCAGCTTATTTATATCTGCACACCGGGCAACCCAACGGGCGCGGTTATTTCAAAACAACAAATGCAGTGGTTAATTAATAAAGCAGAAGAGTTTGACTTTATTATCGCCTCTGATGAATGTTACTCAGAAATTTATTTTGATGATAACAATGCCCCCTGCGGCTTATTAGAAGCAGCGGCTGAAATGGGCAACACCGATTACAAACGTTGCGTGGTTTTTCATAGCTTATCAAAACGCTCTAACTTACCCGGTTTAAGATCTGGTTTTGTTGCTGGTGATGCCGATATAATGCAGGCTTTTTTAAAGTATCGAACCTATCATGGTTGCGCTATGTCAGGCCATCACCAATACGCAAGCATTAGCGCATGGGATGATGAACAACATGTAATTGAAAGCAGAGAGATTTACCGGAAAAAATTTAACACTGTGCTTGAAATACTCTCTCCACATATGAAAGTTAAACTACCGGATGCTGGATTTTACCTGTGGCCACAAACACCTATTGCAGACACTGACTTTGCACAACAATTATTTGCAGAAAAAAATATAACCGTACTTCCCGGGCAATACTTATCACGCAAGGCTGATGGTATAAACCCGGGAGAAAACCATATTCGTATGGCTCTAGTGGCAACCCTTGAAGAAACCACTGAAGCTGCACATCGTATTAAACATTTTTTAGAAACACGCTAAATATCAACTGGAGACCAGTATGAGCGATTTACAAAATATCATTGAAGAAGCCTTCGAGCGCCGCGCAGACATTACACCACGTAATGTTGAAACACACGTACGTGAAGCTGTAGAAGAGTGCATCAATATGCTTGATTCAGGCGCCGCACGTGTAGCTGATAAAGCTAGCGGTGACTGGGTTGTTAATGAATGGTTAAAGAAAGCCGTATTACTTTCTTTCCGCATTAACGATAACGAATTTATTAAAGGTGGCTTCACCAACTACTACGATAAAGTTGAATCTAAATTTGCAGATTACAACACTAAAGATTTTCGTGAATCTGGCGTACGCGTTGTACCACCAGCAACTGCACGTAAAGGTTCATACATTGCACCTAACGTAGTATTAATGCCTTCATATGTAAACATCGGTGCTTATGTTGACAGTGGCACAATGGTTGATACATGGGCTACGGTTGGCTCATGCGCACAAATTGGTAAAAATGTTCACCTGTCAGGTGGCGTTGGTATCGGTGGCGTTTTAGAGCCATTACAGGCAACTCCTACCATCATCGAAGATAACTGCTTTATTGGTGCACGTTCAGAAGTTGTTGAGGGTGTTATTGTAGAAGAAGGTTCAGTTATTTCAATGGGCGTATACATTGGCCAAAGCACAAAAATATTTAACCGTATGACGGGTGAAGTAACTTATGGTCGAATCCCTAAGGGTTCAGTTGTTGTATCGGGTAACCTGCCATCTAAAGATGGCACTTACAGCCTGTACTGTGCAGTAATTGTTAAACAGGTTGATGCTAAAACGTTGAGCAAAACCGGCCTTAACCAGCTACTTCGTGACATCGACTAAAAGCTAACAGCATTTTTGTCCGCTAATGAACGCGAAAAAACGCAAATAAAATCAAATGATATTAAGGTGTAACGCGCCGTAGGCGCATAAACCTAAAACTTTGCGTTCATTAGCGTGCATTTACGGACAAACTGCTTTATAAAACAACGCAAAAGGTTCAACTGTGGATAAAATGATCGGTAAAAAATTTATAATTACCGGCATGACAATTGAGATTGTTTCTGATCAAAATGAAAGATGGGAAACACGAAACATCACCACCAATGAAACCATATTCTTAAATAAATCCGTTCTTCAAAATGCGATTAAACTAGGCAAGGCCGAAGACGTATCTGAATCAGACATCAAAGATTAACGAGCAGACTGCACCATAATCTGCTAAATATATTTTTCTAGAAAAGTACCTGTAACCTTTCTTCAAAGATCATTTTCTACATACTCTCTCCATTAAGCAATAATATAAGTTTACCTACTTAACCACATAACAGACATTTAGAAGAAGCCAAAATAGTACGAAAATTAAGCTTGAGATGATTATTGAAAGTTTTCAATCGACTCTAACGATCTAAATTAAATTCAGATCCAAAAAGATAAATTAGAAAGGCCGATAATGATTAATACTTCTAACAAAATACGCGTTTATTCTTCTTTAAATACTATTACAAATAGACTTAATTCATAGAGTATAATATTTTCCAATACCATAAATTTCTACTGAGAACTGAATACAAAAACAATGATTACCCTATACAGCATAACCAACTGTGAGAGTTCGCTTACAATTATACTGTATCAGAAATTTCCCTGTAACTGAGTTATTTTTCAATAGAATCAAAAGTTCATCCCTCCATCCATAGCGGTCACTCAATATTTTAGTCAACCCACTTCTGATCCATTAATCACTCTGCTAAAGCATATAATTTTCATCTTCAATTTTGACTTCTCTAATAACATATTTTATCTATTTCAAAATCTAATTTACTTATTATTCCCACTTTAATGCACCACCGGTTTGATATTCAGTAACACGCGTTTCAAAGAAGTTTTTCTCTTTTCTCATATTAGCCTGTTCATCTAGCCAGCCCAATGCATTTCCAGCCCCAGGAAATGGCGTTTCCAGCTTAAGAGACTTGGCTCGCCGGTTAGCTATAAAACGAAATTGATCGATATGATTTTTGGAGCTATATCCTAATATTGGGTCACGCATAATGTAATTCGCATAATCTATTTCACATGATTCGGCTTCTTGCCACATTTCAGAAATTAGCTTTGGATCGAGTTTTACATTATTTTCTAAAATAATCTGGTTAACGACTCGTATACCAAATGCACAGTGCAAGACTTCATCACGCATAATGTATTGCAATTGTTCCGCTGTTCCGGTCATTAAACCCCGACGCTGTAACGCAAAAATTGGGCTAAATCCGTTGTAAAACCAGCAGCCTTCAAACACACCCGCAAAGAACATATATGACATTACAAAATTCTCTAGTTCGTCTTTATTTGTTAGATCAATATCAGGGCGTAAAACTGAATTTATTTTTGTATTAGCCATCTGTATTTTCTGATTGATAGCAGGCACCACTCGATAGCGGTTATAAATCTCACCCTGGTCTAAACCGATTGATTCAATGCAATGCTGATATGTCCATGTATGAAGCGCCTCTTCATATACCTGACGTGCCTGATATATCTGTAACTCAGGCGCTGTCATTTTTTCCATAACAGCCAGACCTACATTGCGCATCGCTAAAATATCGGAAGTGGTTAAATAAGACAGAACATTTTCATATACATGTTTTTCTTCTAGTGTTAATCGATGCTGATAATCATGGACGTCTTTTGACATATTAATGTCTAAGGGTGTCCAGTGATTGCGGTTAGCATTTAAAAAAAATTCCCATGCCCAGGGGTATTTAAAGGGTGCCAATTGATTAATATCGGTCTTACCATTAATTACTCGTTTATCATCAGCGCGTACTGGTTTCATCGTTTCTGATGGTTGTTCGATAGATGGCTGATGACTATTTTTTATTTTTTCTTTTTTCAAAGTGTCTCCAGAAAATAAATCCTTTTCTGTTATTTTATCCTCTGTATTTTCTTTCTCATATGCTATCGATTTAGATGTATTTGAAAATGATGCGATAGGGTCTTCCCAGTTCAACATGGTGATATACCTTCTGTTCTTTTAGTAGTTAAGATTTATTGACAGGCTTCGCAATCTGGATCCAGTATAGAACAGACTTTTGGCGCTTCTGCCGTCTCTGTCTTCGCTACTGTTTTTTCCATATGGGTCGCACCAATAGAACGAAGGTAATAGGTTGTTTTTAAACCACTCACCCAGGCCAGTTTATATAATTGATCAAGCTTTTTACCTGACGGCTCGGCCATATATAAATTCAGGCTTTGTGCCTGATCAATCCATTTTTGTCTACGCGATCCTGCTTCAATAAGCCAGCGGGAATCTATTTCAAATGCGGTGGCATAAAGTGCTTTCAATTCATCTGGAATACGATCAATATTTAACACAGATCCGTCATAGTATTTAAGGTCATTTACCATGACTTCATCCCACAAATTATGTTCTTTTAATGAATGCACAAGATAAGGGTTAACTACGGTAAACTCACCTGATAGATTCGATTTTACATAGAGATTTTGATAAGTGGGTTCAATGGACTGACTCACCCCGCATATATTTGAAATAGTTGCAGTGGGTGCTATAGCCAAACAGTTGCTATTACGCATACCTTGTTCAAGCACTGTTTCGCGTAAACTTTTCCAATCTAATGTGCTGCTAGTATCACACTCAATATAATTACCGCGCTCTTCTATTAATTTAATACAGGAATCTATTGGCAGAACACCCTGGCTCCATAGCGAACCTTCATAACTGGAATATTGGCCACGTTCAGCAGCTAAATTTGATGAGGCTTTAATAGCAAAATAACTGATCGCTTCCATTGAGGTGTCGGAAAATTCAACAGCCTGTTCAGAGTTGTAGGCAATTTCTTGTTTATACAAAGCATCCTGAAAACCCATAATGCCTAAACCAATGGGGCGATGACGTAAATTTGAGTTTCTTGCCTGTGGCACAGAGTAGTAATTGTAATCAATTACATTATCTAACATGCGTATTGCAGTTATGACGGTTTTTTCAAGTTTTTCTAAATCAAGACCATTCTCATTAACATGGGCAGCAAGGTTTACCGAACCTAAATTACAAACAGCAATTTCGTTATCGCTGGTATGTAATGTTATTTCTGTGCAAAGGTTAGAGCTGTGTACAACACCTAAATGTTGATTAGTATAACGAACATTACAAGGATCTTTAAATGTTATCCATGGGTGTCCTGTTTCAAAAATCATACCAAGCATTTTTCGCCAGAGTTCAAGTGCATTCACTGTTTTAAATAATTTAATTTCACCTCTCGTTGCTTTTTCTTCATAAGCTATGTATGCGGATTCAAATTCCTTACCATATAAATCATGTAACTCTGGCGCTTCTTCTGGTGAGAATAATGTCCAGTCTTTTTCTTCTGCTACACGTATCATAAATAAATCAGGAATCCAGTTAGCCGTATTCATGTCATGGGTACGTCGCCGATCATCGCCGGTGTTTTTACGTAAATCTAAAAACTCTTCGATATCAATGTGCCATGTTTCTAAATAAGCACACATGGCACCTTTACGTTTGCCGCCCTGATTCACTGCAACTGCAGTATCATTGGCTACTTTCAAAAAAGGAACCACTCCTTGGGACTTACCATTGGTTCCTTTTATGTGTGACCCCATGCCTCGCACCCTTGACCAGTCATTACCCAGGCCGCCGGCAAATTTTGACAGTAGGGCATTGTCTTTTAATGAGGAATAAATACCGTCTAAATCATCGGGTACGGTGGTTAAATAGCAAGATGATAACTGTGGGCGCAAGGTCGCCGAATTAAAGAGCGTTGGAGTGGAACTCATAAAATCAAAAGACGATAGCAGTTTGTAAAACTCTATACTGCGTTCTTCACGATTTATCTCATTCGTTGCCAGCCCCATTGCCACGCGCATAAAAAAGGCCTGCGGTAGTTCAATACGTATATCATCGTGATGAATAAAATAACGGTCATACAGTGTTTGCAATCCAAGATATGCAAACTGAGAATCTCGCTCGGGTAAAATGGCTTTGCCTAATTTTTCTAAATCGTAACGTAATAATTCACTATCTAGCAATTCAAGTTCAACGGCTTTTTTAATGTAATTTTTAAAGTAGTCATCATATTGCTCAGCCATTTCAGATTGTGTGGCTTCCTGCTGATAACCGTAAATAAACGACAATGCCTCACGGCGTAAATTATCCAGTAATAATCGTGCTGATACCTGGGAATAATTGGGTTCGCGGTCAATCATGCTACGCGCACTCATTACCAGAACGGTATATAAATCAGCCTCTGTCATACCGTCATACACCGAACCTAATGTGGTTTGCATTAATGACTTTGCATTTACCAGATCTAAGCCAATCACTGCCTCGTTTATAATCTGTTGAAGACGCTCCTTATTAAGAGGCTTATGACTGCCATCTTTATATGTAATATTTATTGGTCTAGTATTTTTTTCTTCTTCTGTTTCAGTTTCGCGTTGTTGAGCATGTTTTTCACGATATAAAACATATGCACGTGCCACTTTTTGTTCACCATTGCGCATAAGCGCCAGCTCAACCTGGTCTTGAATATTTTCTATATGCACTGTGCCATTTTCAGGTAGATGTCGAAACAGGGCATCAATGACCTGTGTGGTTAATTTCTCAACTGTTTCACGTACTCGACTTGAAGCGGCTGCATTTCCACCTTCTACCGCCAGAAATGCCTTGGTAAGTGCAACGACAATTTTGCTACGCTCGAAAGACGTTTGCTTTCCATTACGACGAATAACCCGAGAGATAGGCTGGCTCTCAGTGGCTACTGAATAATCTTCTGATGAATTTAAAGTGACTGAAGGGGCTTTGGCTAAATCAGTAATAGCGGTATCAGTTTGCATATGCTTCCTCTGGTATTTGGGAGTCCAGTTTTTGTACTGGGGCCAGAGGGAAAGCACGAGAAAAAGACAAGGCTTTCCACCCTGAGCCTTAACGCGAGACTCGAGTGTTAACAATATTGCATATCAGGTAATCGGACTTAAGGAAGCTAATGCTCCTATCACCGTTGCGCGACAGTTCCGGATTCACACCGGATTCCCCTGTTTATGCTATTTTGAGAAACAACCATATATAGTAGTTGAATACATCTTAGGCACAAGATAATGTAATCCACACATTATGGCAAGATTTTTTAAACACTTTATTTTAAAAACAAACCTTCACGAGCCAGCTCAATAAAGTCTTTTAGATAGGCCTGATCAACTTCCCGCCTACGTATCGCTGCGTACAAAGTTCCCCTCATACCCTGTTGCCCCAGAGGCCTGGCCGTAACATATTCTCGTGCAATATATTCATTCACCACCCAATCGGGCAGCACTGAAATACCACGCCGGGAAGCGACCAGTTGTAAAATCATCACGGTTAATTCTGATTGGCGTATCTGTTTAGGTGATACCTGTTCAGGAGCTAGAAACTGAGTAAAAATATCTAACCGTTGTTGCTCTACGGGATAGGTAATCAGTGTTTCTTCACTGAAATCTTTCGCGCTTAACCAGCTTTTTTCGGTTAGCGGGTGATCGTTGGCCATGATTGTTAATGCCTGATATTCAAACAGTGGCTCAAATGTTATGTCCCCCTGCATTACCTGATCTGTCGTAATCACTAAATCCACATCTTCCTGGGACAAAGCCTTGATGGGTTCAAAACTGTTAGCCAGACGAATATCCACCTCAACCTCTGGCCAGCGTTTGCGGTAGTGATCCAGCGTGGGCACCAGCCATTCAAAACAACTGTGACATTCTATGGTGATATGCAAGCGTCCAGAAACCACACCGGCCAAATGTTTTAATTCATATTCAGCTGCTTCAACCTCAGGCAGAATACGCTGCGCTAAACTTAATAAGCGTTGGCCTGCTGGACTTAATCGAAGGGGTTTATTTTTTCTCTGATAAAGCTCAATCTCAAAATAACGCTCAATGGTTTTAATTTGATGCGATAAAGCTGACTGAGTGAGATGCAATCGCTCGGCTGCGTGAACAAGGCTGCCGGTTTCTTCTATGGCCTTAAGACTACGTAAATGCCGAAGCTCCAGAATCATTATGAATCCTTTTCATTCTAGCTATTAATATTATGAAATTGATTCAATTATAACCTCTCGTCATACTAGCCCGCAATGCCAACCCCTTACATATGGAGTATAACAATGAGCATTGCACACAATCTTGGCTTCCCACGCATAGGTGCTGATCGGGAATTAAAAAAAACGACTGAAGCTTTTTGGCAGGGCCTGGCCTCTGAAGATGAGTTACTACAAACAAGCCAGGTCCTAAGACAACGCCATTGGCAACTACAGGCTGATGCAGGTATTGATTTAATACCCGTTGGAGACTTTTCTAATTATGACCAGGTTCTGGATATGTCATGCCTGCTGGGTGTAGTGCCTCAGCGCTTTAATTTTAAAGAAAGTGAAGTAGACCTTGCAACCTACTTTGCAATGGCGCGTGGCAAGCAACACAACAGCCATTCTATCGACGCATGTGAAATGACTAAATGGTTTGATACCAATTATCATTATCTCGTACCTGAAATTCATAAAGACCAAACATTTAAACTGAGCTTCAACAAACTATTTAATGAAACCAGTGAAGCTCAGGCTGCCGGCTTTAATGCCAAGCCAGTTATTATTGGACCGCTTACCTGGCTGTGGCTGGCAAAGGTTAAAGGCGAGCCCTTCGATAAACTTCGATTGATTGCGCCGTTAATTGATGCCTATAAAGAAATATTAACCCGCCTGAAAAAACAGGGCGTTGAATGGGTGCAAATTGATGAGCCAATACTTGCGCTGGATTTACCCATTATATGGAAAAGCACACTTGAATACGTTTATCGAAAACTAAACACGAGTGATTTAAATATTTTACTCGCTACGTATTTTGGCGACCTGGAAGATAACCTTTCTATGGCGTGCCATCTTGCTGTAGATGCCATACACATCGACATAGTTCGCGGCAAGCAACAGCTTCGAGGTATATTACAGGAATTACCAGAAAATAAAATACTGTCACTGGGTATCATCGATGGACGAAATATCTGGCGTACCGATTTAGATGCTGCTTTACAGACATTAAAAAACGCACAGAAAATACTAGGCGAACGATTGTGGATTGCTCCTTCCTGTTCATTATTGCATGTGCCAGTTGATCTCGATATGGAAAAACAATTAGATAATGAATTAAAAACCTGGTTGGCATTTGCAAAACAGAAATTAAATGAGTTAAATATTCTTGATGAAGCTCTTAATTATGGTGAAGAAAAAGTGGCTGATGAATTACAATTATCTCTTAATGCCATTCAGCTACGAAAACAATCATCACGTATTCATCACGCAGAAATAAAGCAACGTGTTAATTCTATTAGTAATAACATGATCACACGAAACAAAACATTTAGTGAACGAAACGCTATTCAAAGAGCATGGCTAAACCTGCCTGCCTACCCAACGACAACAATAGGTTCATTTCCTCAAACAAAAGAAATCCGTACAATTAGACGTGAATTAAAACAGGGAAAGATAAACCAGGACAATTACATTGAACAAATGAAAAATGAAATCTCGCATGTTATCAAAGAGCAGGAAAACATTGGTCTAGATGTGTTAGTGCATGGCGAACCTGAACGAAATGATATGGTTGAATATTTCGGTGAACTGCTTAGTGGGTTTGCGTTTACGCAATATGCCTGGGTTCAATCCTATGGTTCGCGTTGTGTAAAACCACCTATTATTTACGGTGATATTTACCGCCCCAAAGCTATGACCGTTGAATGGAGTAAATTCGCGCAATCTTGTACAGATAAACCCATGAAAGGAATGCTAACTGGCCCTGTTACCATTTTAAACTGGTCGTTTGTACGTGATGATCAACCACGCTCGACGACTGCAGAGCAAATAGCTTTAGCGCTACGTGATGAAGTTAATGATCTTCAACAAGCTGGTATAAAAATCATTCAAATTGATGAGGCTGCATTACGAGAAGGCTTACCTTTACGCAAAAAACACTGGGATGAGTATTTACAGTGGACTGTACGCGCATTTCGCTTAACGGCAAGTGTTGCCAATGATAATACACAAATCCATACCCATATGTGTTATTCGGAATTTAATGACATTATTCAGGCCATTGCCGATATGGATGCAGATGTAATTACTATTGAAACATCTCGATCAGATATGGAGCTACTCGATGTATTTGAAAATTTCGATTACCCGAATGAAATAGGCCCAGGTGTGTACGATATTCATTCACCAAATATCCCCGATACACAACAAATTATAGACTTAATGCGCAAAGCCACAAAACGCATTCCGGTTGAACGTTTATGGATTAATCCCGATTGCGGCCTGAAAACAAGGCAATGGCCAGAAGTAAAAGAAGCATTGCGTTGTATGGTTGAATCTGCACAACATCTAAGAAAGGAGCTTATCGTCGAAAACACATTAATCTAGAAAACCTTTGAGTTTGGTGAAATCTGCCATGGATGGCGATTAAACTCATAATATATACTTTATTTGCATATGCTATGTCCGCAATGGGAGAGTTTTACTGGATTATCATAGATGAGTAAGTTCCCACCTCTGTCTAATTATAAATTCCTAAATTACGACTATATGGGGAGAATTCAACTGATCGATAAAACACATACATTAAATCATTCAACTTCTATTCCATATTCTAACCTTTTTCATACCAGATACGTGCTCACCTTGTTTTAATAT
>JGI24724J26744_10002367_pt1 | contig 12567 bp, 12 predicted proteins | sample Cruoilmetagenom7_FD_26744 | JGI IMG/M metagenome (IMG submission 26744)
AGTATGCTTGAATTTGAAAAGGCATTGAAGCTTAATCCTGAGGCAATAGAACCTCTTAGTGCTTTTGTGCGAGCTGCACTTGCATTGAAACAGCCAGCAAAGGCAGAGGCAAAACTAAAGAGCGCTGTAAAGCATAAGCCTGATCATGAAGTGGCGCAGAATTTACTGGGTGAAGTTTATCTTCAGCAAAATAAGTATAAGCAGGCCAGCCAGAGTTTTGAAAAAACGATTAGTATTAATGATAAATGGTGGATACCTTATCGCAACCTGGCATCAGCTCAGATATTATTGAAACAACCTGAGCAGGCGATACTTACATATCGTAAAGCTATGGAAAAAGCTGAACAAAGTGGTCGTCTAATTACCCGATTTGCAGCTTTGTTGGAACAGCTGAATAAAGTTGATGAAGCGATTAAACTTTATGAGAATGTGCTCGTCGCCAAACCTGAGTCACTTTTGGCGGCCAATAACCTGGCCCTGCTTTTGGTTGAGCACCGTGATGATCAATTCAGTAAAGACCGGGCTCTGTTGCTGGTTGAAAAGTTCCAGCTTATTCAGGATCCGATATACCTGGATACTCTGGGCTGGGTTCACTATAAGCGAGGAGAGTATGTAAAAGCGCTCTCTGCTTTGTTGAATGCTGATAAGTTGGCACCTGAGCAATCATTAATTCATTATCATTTGGGATCTGTGTATTTCAGCAAGGGAGATAAGGCTGAAGCGCGAAAATTCCTTACAAGTGTTTCGAAACTGAACTCAGCTTTCCAGGAAAAGACTGAAGTTGAGCGTATGTTGTTGTCTTTAGATAAAGCATAATCATTTTTGTCATCCTGAACTTAGGTGAAGAGGGGTAGCGCGATGGAGCGGCATATAGTGCTGATTATCTGGGGCTTTATTTCTGTTCGATGTTGATGTTTTTCCCCCTGAGTATCAGCGCATTAAATCAGGTAAAGCCCATTATAAAGCTCACTTTCACGTGGTAAACACGGATAAAGAGGACTTAGTGGCTGATATCAACAGATTCATTGGCATATTCTGCTCCTCCACCTTATAATATCCCGCCATTTGAGCATGCTATCGCTCATCGTGTTAAAAGCACGCTTCTCAATACGAGTATAAGTTTATTGGGACAGAATCAGCAATTTTCCAGACTTTGCTCTGGTCTTAACTTTTTGGATTTGAATTATGCGCAGTCATTACTGTGGTCAGGTAGACGAAAGCCTGGTCGATCAGGAAATAGAATTATGTGGATGGGTAAACCGTCGTCGTGACCACGGAGGCGTGATCTTTGTTGATTTACGTGACCGTGAAGGCCTGGTACAGGTGGTTTTCGACCCTGATAAGCCTGAAATGTTTGCACTGGCTGAACGTGTGCGTAATGAATTTGTAATTAAGTTAAAAGGCCGGGTGCGTTTGCGTGATGAAGCGGTGATTAACCCGAATTTGAAATCCGGTAAAATTGAAGTGCTGGGGCTTGAGTTAGAAGTATTAAATGCAGCAGAAACCCCGCCTTTTCAGTTAGATGACCAGGGTGTGCATGAAGATATTCGTCTGAAATATCGTTATATCGATTTACGCCGTGATGAAATGCAGCAGCGTATGCGCATGCGTTCACAGGTCACCGGCTTCGTTCGTCGATATATGGAAGACAATGGCTTCTGGGATATTGAGACTCCGATGCTAACTAAAGCCACACCTGAAGGTGCGCGTGATTATTTAGTACCTAGCCGTACTCATCAGGGCGAATTTTTTGCTTTACCACAATCTCCACAAATTTTTAAACAGTTGCTAATGATGTCTAGCATGGATCGTTACTACCAGATCGTGCGCTGTTTCCGTGATGAAGATTTACGTGCAGATCGTCAGCCTGAATTTACACAGATTGATATTGAAACTTCATTTATGAATGAAGATCAGGTGATGGAAATAACGGAAAACATGATTCGTGATCTGTTTGCCCATGTGTTGGAAGTGGCCCTACCTAATCCATTCCCTCGTATGACTCATGCGGAAGCGATAAAGCGTTTTGGCTCTGATAAGCCAGATTTGCGTATTGATATGGAGCTGGTAGATATCGGCGACCTTATGGAAAACGTAGAATTTAAAGTATTTGCAGGCCCCGCTAAAGACCCTAAAGGTCGTTTAACCGTGTTGCGAGTGCCTCAGGGTGCAAGCCTTAGTCGTAAAGAAATTGATGGCTATACAGAGTTTGTGGGTCGTTATGGCGCCAAAGGTCTGGCATGGATTAAGGTTAACGATGTTGATGGAGGCCGTGAAGGTTTGCAGTCACCTATTGTTAAATTCCTGCCTGATGAAGCGTTGGAAGAAATCATTAAGCGTAGTGGTACACAAACAGGAGATTTACTTTTCTTTGGTGCCGGCGATGCAAATATGGTGAGCGAATCTATGGGTGCATTGCGTGTTCAGCTAGGTCACGACCTGAGCTTGGTGTCACGTGAATGGAAACCTCTATGGGTGGTCGATTTCCCAATGTTTGAATGGAGTGAGCGTGACGAGCGTTGGAATGCATTGCATCATCCGTTTACCGCTCCTTCTGGTAGTGTAGAAGAGCTGCAAGCCAACCCGGGTGAAAGTTTATCTCGTGCNTATGACATGGTATTAAATGGCTGTGAGCTCGGCGGCGGTTCAGTGCGTATTCACGATACGAATATGCAGCATAAAGTATTTGAAATACTCGGTATCAGTGATGAAGAAGCCAGTGAAAAGTTTGGTTTCTTATTAGAGGCACTAAAATATGGTTGTCCTCCACACGCCGGTTTAGCTTTCGGTTTAGATCGTATGGTAATGTTAATGACAGGTGCCAGCTCAATACGTGATGTAATGGCCTTCCCTAAAACACAAACCGCGGCTTGTCCTTTAACTGACGCACCTTCGGATGTATCTGCGGCGCAGTTAAAAGAATTGAATATTCGTCTGCGTAAGCCTAAGGCAGAAGCTTAAAAAGATAGTCATAAGTCAGAAGTCTTAAGTCAAATCAAAAGCAGGCTCCCCTCGGGGGGGCACCGCTGTGGACTAATGACTTCTGACTGACGACTTTTTTGTTACCTGTCTCTTTAGAGATAGTTGAAATAAAACTTTCAGCCCTTATAGTCTATAACATCAATTTACTCTCAAAGAAGACAAGCCCATGAGTGCAGTCGCTATACAACCCTATGCTTTACTTGATGATGATGAATGCGAACAGCGTATTCTGGCAGCAAAAGAAAAGTTAGGTGATCGGCTGGTTATTCTGGGACATCATTATCAGCGTGATGAGGTCTTCCAGCACTCTGATTTTACCGGCGATTCACTTAAGCTTTCTCGTGCAGCATCAGAATCAAAAGCAGAATACATTGTATTTTGTGGTGTGCACTTTATGGCTGAAGTGGCAGATATACTATCTCGCCCCGAGCAAATATCCATTATTCCTGATCTGGCGGCTGGTTGTTCGATGGCCGATATGGCCAATCTCGCTAAAGTGGAAAAAGCCTGGGCTGAGTTATCCAGTGTTATTGATCCGGATGAGAGCGTAACACCGGTTACTTATATCAACTCTGCTGCTGACCTGAAGGGGTTTTGTGGGCGTCATGGCGGTATCGTTTGTACTTCTACTAATGCACGAAATGTTCTTGAGTGGTCTTTCGGGCAGCGAGAAAAAATTCTGTTTTTCCCTGATCAGCATTTAGGCAGAAATACGGCTGCGACCATGGGCTTGTCCATGGATGAAATGGTAGTGTGGGATTATGATAAAGACATGGGCGGCCTGACAGTTGAGCAAATTAAAAAGGCTAAAATGATTTTATGGAAGGGATTTTGCTCGGTACACCAAATGTTTACCCCCGAACAGATTGATGATTTTAAGCAGAAGTACCCAGAAACTAAAATCATTTCGCATCCGGAAAGTTCCTATGAGGTCTGTCAGAAATCAGATTACGTAGGCTCAACTGAATACATAATAAACACTATACGTGATGCTGAGCCCAATACCCGTTGGTTAGTAGGTACTGAATTGAACCTGGTTAACCGTCTAAAAGACCAGTCTGCTGCAGAGGGTAAAAATGTACATTTCATGTCTCCTACAGTGTGTATGTGCTCGACTATGTTTCGTATAGATCCTCAGCATCTGGCCTGGACACTGGAAAATCTGGTGGATGGGAATGTGGTTAATCAAATCACCGTACCAGCTGATGTGGCTAAAAATGCTAAACTTGCGCTCGATAGAATGCTCGAAGTCTCACCATAGAGCTGCTAAAACGAAACGAATACAAAGAACTATTTAAAAAGCTTTAAACTTTTGTTTCTTTTAGGTATTTTGTACCCATGAAAGAGGCAGTCATACTCATACACGGCATATGGTTGAATGGAGCAGAAATGTTTCGTTTGCGTCAACGGTTAACCGAAGCCGATTATGAGTGCCACCAGTTTAGTTACCCATCATTAAAGTGTTCCCCTGAAGAAAATGCAGAGAGCCTGCACAAATTGGCCCGATCTATTGATGCGCACGTGGTGCATTTTGTTTGTCATTCGCTTGGTGGTCTGGTGCTGTTGCATCTATTTGATAAGCATGTTGTTGAAAAGAAAGGTAGAGTGGTGTTTTTAGGCGTGCCAGTAAATGGCAGTGAGGTAGCCAGGCGCCTCTCAGGGATGATTATAACCCGCTGGGCCGTTGGCAAAAGCATAGAGCATGGTTTGTTGGGGGATCGACCTGTATGGAAAAAATGGCGAGACTTGGGAGTTATTTCAGGCAGTTTTCCTATAGGGATAGGGCTGGTGGTGGGGGGGCCGTCACTACCACATGATGGNACGGTTTCANTTGAAGAAACNTATCTTGGTGGTGCAACCGANTATCTTACAGTTCCGGTTACTCATTTGGGCCTGTTGTACTCAGGCGATGTCGCTATGCAGGTGATAACATTTCTACGCGCAGGAAAATTCGGTGATGAGGCGACTAATTTATTGTTTGATGCAACGGGTTAGATGTTAATTTGAAGCGAAAATTATCAATTGTTGTGGGTCTGAAAATTTTACCGTGCAATCTTACTCAGCTCTACCCACAGTGTTAAACTCGTTGTGGCTTTGTTCATTGGCAGTATTTATAGAGGATAGTATGGCTGAATACAGCAAACGGGTGAATTCATGACGGTTCGCATACTGGGAATAGACCCGGGCTCACGACAAACCGGTTATGGCATTATCGATTCTGATAAGAGCAATTCTACGCATGTGGACAGTGGTTGTATTTATGTTAAAGGCGAAAGTTTTCCAGACAGGTTGGGGCATATCTTTCAGCAGGTAAGTGCGATTATTGCCGAATACCAGCCGATAGAGTTATCGATTGAGAAAGTGTTTGTTAATAAAAATGTCGATTCGGCAATGAAACTGGGGCAAGCCAGGGCAGCAGCAATTTGTGCGGCGGTAAATGCTGGTTTAACGGTGTCAGAATATACGCCCAAAGCGGTAAAAAGTGCCGTAGTCGGTACGGGTGGCGCAAGTAAAGAACAAGTGCAGCATATGATGTCGATGTTATTAAAGCTGGAAAAAGGCTTACAGGCAGATCAGGCCGATGCTCTGGGTATTGCTTTATGTCATGCGCATAATCGTAGTTTGGCAGGTAAAATAGCATTGCCAGGTCGCAGGCGTTCATCTGGAAGATGGATGTCATTACCCAAATAAAAAGCTTAGGTGCTTCGTTATCGCAGTGTGATTTTAAGCAGGGATAGAGTGTTTTTAAATGCTTCAGGGTTATCAGATTTAAGCTAGAAGCGAGTTGTAATACCCAAAAATTATAATATTAAAATTAAAGAAAAAAATATGATTGGCAGAATCCACGGAAAAATAATTGAGAAACAACCCCCGCAGTTACTTATTGACGTGCAGGGTGTGGGCTATGAAATTGACTCACCCATGTCGACTTTTTATCAATTACCCAACCTTGGTGAAGAAGTGGTTTTGCATACGCATATGGTAGTACGAGAAGATGCGCAATTACTCTATGGTTTTGCATCAATAGTTGAGCGTAGTTTATTTAGAACCTTAATAAAAATAAGTGGTGTGGGGCCGAAATTGGCCTTAACCATTTTATCGGGTATGAATGCAGATGAGTTTATCGTTTGTGTGCAGGATAACGATGCAGCAGCACTGGTACGTTTACCTGGTGTAGGAAAGAAAACAGCAGAACGACTAATTATAGAGCTACGTGATAAATTAAAAGACCAGCAAGTGGATGCCGCTAATGCAGTTAATATGGCAACAGCATCTACTGCAACGTCTAAATCGCCGTTGGCAGATGCGATAAGTGCACTGGTTGCGTTAGGTTATAAAGCACCTGAAGCAAGTCGCATGGTACGTGTTGTAGAAAATAACGGCCTGAGTACAGAAGAAATTATTCGTCTTAGCTTACAGGCGGCGGTAAAGAAATAAATAATGAATGAACGAATAATTACAGCAGAACGAGCGAATGATGAGGAAGGTATTGATCATGCTATTCGCCCCAAGCTATTAAAAGATTACTCAGGCCAGCCTGGCGCCTCTGAACAGCTGGATATATTTATTCCAGCTGCGCGTAACAGAGGCGAGGCACTGGATCACTTGCTGATTTTTGGGCCTCCGGGTTTGGGTAAAACAACATTAGCGCATATTGTTGCTAATGAGATGGGGGTCAATCTTCGGCAAACCTCTGGCCCGGTGCTAGAAAAACAGGGTGACTTAGCTGCATTGTTAACTAATCTTGAGCCCCATGATGTTTTGTTTATTGATGAAATTCATCGCTTAAGTCCTGTGGTCGAAGAAGTATTATATCCGGCGATGGAGGATTACCAGTTAGATATTATGATTGGTGAAGGTCCGGCAGCGAGGTCTATAAAATTAGACTTGCCGCCTTTTACACTAATTGGTGCAACCACGCGTGCTGGCTCGTTAACATCGCCACTGCGTGATCGTTTCGGTATTGTATTACGCCTTGAATTTTACAATATGCTGGATTTATGCCGCATAGTAGGGCGTTCTGCAAAAATATTAGGTGTAGAGCTGGATGAGGAAGGCGCGATGGAAGTTGCTCGTCGTGCACGGGGTACCCCACGTATTGCTAATCGCCTGTTACGCCGGGTGCGAGATTATGCAGAGGTTAAAGCCGATGGTAAAGTTGACAAAAATGTAGCCGCAAAAGCCCTTGATATGTTGAAAGTTGATACCTATGGTTTTGATAATATGGATCGAAACCTGCTCACAACCATTATTGACAAGTTTAGTGGTGGGCCGGTGGGTGTAGAAAATTTAGCCGCAGCGATTGGTGAAGAGCGAGATACGATAGAGGATGTAATAGAGCCCTATTTGATCCAGCAGGGTTTTTTAATGCGTACCCCCAGGGGGCGCGTTGCCACCCCGAATGCTTATCGGCATTTGGGGTTGAAACCCCCTACAGATTCAGGCGACCTGTTTGTAGATGAAGAAAATAACTAGGAAAATTTTAACCCCATTATCAGCTTACTAACGTTTATATCATAACAGCTGTGAAATAATACCTGTGTCACAACAGAAAAGAATTAATTAAATACAATGATCATGCTTAATATCAGGTATAAAAATGAACTTTAACTGGCCCGTACGCGTCTACTACGAGGACACTGATTCTGGTGGTGTGGTGTATTACGCCAATTATTTGAAGTTTATGGAACGAGCCAGGACAGAGTTTTTGCGTCATCTGGGGTTTGAGCAAGATCAATTGATTGAGCAGGAAAATATTATATTTGCGGTGCGCTCTGTGCATGCTGATTATAAAAGCCCAGCTCGATTCAATGATGAGTTAAATGTAACGGCAAATTTAATTGAATTAAAAAAAGTTAGTATGTTGTTTGAGCAAAAAATATTTCTCCATAATCAACCAGATAAAATTCTTTGCCAGGGGCAAATACGTATCGCCTGTTTGCAGGCCGATACCTTTAAACCTTGCGCAATTCCGAAATCTATAATGGAGGTCGCTGGTGTCGACTGATTTATCCCTTATTACACTTATTTTAGAAGCCAGTTTGCTGGTGCAATTTGTGATGTTAATTTTACTAGCTGCATCAGTCATATCATGGTTTGTTATTTTTCATAAAAATAAATTACTAAAAGCTGTAACTGCAGATGCCAAACGCTTTGAAGATGATTTTTGGTCTGGTGGTGATTTAAGTGAACTTTATACACAATTGAGTCGCCGCCACTTAGAGCGTGAAGGTATGGAGAAAGTTTTTGAAACAGGCTTTGCAGAATTTGCCCGTTCATATAAAACGACAACTGACCCTGCTTTTATGATGGCGAGTATTCAGCGTAGTATGAAAGTAGTTTTATCACGTGAAGAAGAGAAGCTGGAATCAAATTTGTCTTTACTGGCAACTATCGGTTCAATTAGCCCGTATGTGGGTTTGTTTGGTACGGTGTGGGGTATTATGAATTCATTTACCGCTTTAGGTGCCGTGCAAAATGCCTCGCTTAATATGGTGGCACCGGGTATTGCAGAAGCATTAATTGCAACAGCGATGGGCTTGTTTGCCGCCATACCTGCCGTAGTTGCTTATAATCGTTATTCTGAACAGGTCGACCGTCTGGTTGGGCGTTATGAAAACTTTATGGAAGAGTTCACTACTGTATTACAGCGTCAGTCACAAAAAAAACCTAAGCCTGTTAAAAGTCAGATTGTTACTGAAGATGCCTCAGATGGGGCAGAGGTAGAATAAGCATGGGGTCTAAAAAAAGACGTTCCATTGCAGAAATAAATGTTGTTCCTTACATAGATGTAATGTTGGTGTTGCTAGTTATTTTTATGATTACCGCTCCCATAGTGCAACAGGGTGTTGAAATCGACTTGCCACAGGCCGCAGCAAAAACCATGTCTCCAGATGAAGCCGAGCCTGTTGTGGTATCGGTAGATAGTAAAGGTGATTTTTATCTGGATATTGGTGACCAACCCGATAAGCCAATCGATGCGCAGTTAATGGTTAATCGAGTGGCCGCTGTGAGGCAACTCAAACCGAATGTTCCAGTATTAGTACGCGGTGATCGTAATGTCGGGTATGGGAAAGTGATTGATGCTATGGTTTTATTGCAAAGAGCCGGTGTTGAAAAAGTTGGGCTAATGACTGATCAGCCGGATAATTAATATGCATACCAGCATCATTTCACAAATACGAAATCACCCGCTTATGTTTGCCTTTTCAATTGCTTTGCATTTGTTTTTGGTATTTATCCTTATCTTTAGTATGAGTAATACTACGGCGCCAAAAATGCCTGTTACTAAACAGGTAGATACAGTTAAGGCTGTCATGATTGATGCGAGCATTGTAGAGAAGGAAAAACAGAAATTAATACGTGCAGAAGAGAACAAGCGTAATAAACAGATAGCGCAGAAAAACAAACTTAATCGTGAAGCTAAAAAAGCTCGTGATAAGCGTAAAAAAGAAGAAAAGCGCATAGCTGATTTAAAACGTACTGAGCAAAAGCGAAAACAAAAACTGGCTCAGAAAGAAAAAGCTGAACGTGAAAAGAAAAAAAAGGAGCTGGCTAAGTTAAATCAGCAGCAAAAAGAACTAGAACAAAAACGCCGTGATGAGCAACAAAAACTGGCAGCCATAGAATCTAAGCGAAAAGCTGAAGAAGCCGCAGAGCGTAAAAAACAGCTGGAGAAAAAACAGGCAGCTGAAGCAGAGCTAAAACGTAAGGCACAGGAAGCGGAGATGCGCCAGCAAATGCTTGAAGAAGAAAAACGTTTAGCGAAACAAAGTAAAGAAAACCAGAAGTTATTAGCCCAGTATGTTTACCAGATACAGAGAAAGGTAGAATTAAACTGGAATAAACCAGCTAGCATGACGAAAGGCTGGTCATGTGAAATAATGGTGGAACAAAATAGATTTGGTGAAGTACTAAATGTGCTTACCAAACAGTGCTCCGGTAGTGAAGCTTTTAAGAGTACGGTTGAGCGTGCGGTACGTAAAGCTTCTCCTTTGCCGGAAGCTCCGAATAATGATGTTTTTGAGAAAAAACTGAATTTTACTTTCAGGCCCGATGTATGAAAAAAAACCTAGCTAAATTAATTTTAATAACCCTGTTATTTACAATGCATTCAGCGCGTGCTGAATTAGATATAGTAATCACCAAGGGTGCTAGTGGTGCCGTGCCCATTGCGGTGGTGCCATTCGAACTTATCGGTAATGCTGCAAAGCTAACCAATATTTCTGATATTGTAGCCGCTGATTTAAAACGTAGCGGTAAATTTACGCCTATTGAAAAAGACAAGCTCATCGCTAAGCCGCAAGATCTTGAAGAAGTGAATTATAAGCTTTGGCGGGTGGCTGGTATTGATCATTTAGTCATCGGTAAGTTAAATGTTATTAAGCCTAATCAATATGAAATCAGTTTTCGATTGATTGATGTTTTTAAGGGAACCCAGGTATTAGGTTATCAATTCTCTGCTAATGACAATAGTTTACGTAGTATTGGACATCACATTAGTGATTTGGTTTATGAAAAGATCACCGGGCAAAAAGGCGCGTTTGATACCAAAATTGCCTATATAACGGCAGAGCGAAAGCAAGGTATGCAACCTTCATATAAGTTACAGGTGGCTGATACTGATGGTTTTAATTCACAAACCGTATTAAGTTCTTCGCAGCCTATTATGTCGCCATCATGGTCACCCGATGGTAGTAAACTGGCTTATGTTAGTTTTGAAAAACGCAGACCAGAAATTTATGTGCAAAATTTATTTAGTCAGCAACGTGAAAAAATAACGTCATATAAAGGAATTAATGGTTCACCTGTTTGGTCGCCTGATGGTAAAAAATTAGCGCTGACTCTTTCTAAAGGCAGTAATTCTGATATTTATGTATTAACTCTGGCTACAAAGAAATTAAATCAAATCACTAAACATTGGGGAATTGATACCGAGCCAGCCTGGATGCCGGATGGAAGTGAAATTATTTTCACATCAAGTCGTACCGGAAAGCCACAGATATATCGTGTGTCGGCTGCAGGTGGTTCAGCGAAACGAGTTACCTTTGAAGGTAAATATAACGCTAGCGGCGAAGTCTCGAGCGATGGACGTACATTAGTGTTTGTTCAGGGAGAGGGGAACGTATTTAAAGTTTCTACTATGGATTTGCAGTCTGGCTTTGTACAGGCATTAACCGATGGCCCGTTGGATGAATCACCAAGCTTTTCACCTAATGGTAATATGATTTTATACGCATCAACCGAAAAGTTTAAAGGTGTTCTGGCAGCGGTTTCAACTGATGGTCGTTTTAAACAAAAACTGGTTCTGTCTGAGGGTGATGTGCGTGAGCCAGGTTGGGGACCATTTAGAAAATAACTTCCTTGCTCATTTTGAGAAGTTATCTAAATGGCTTAGATGTTTTTTAGATTCGAATTTGAAATCACGTTGTATTAACGAAATTAATCTATAAATAATTAATTGAGAGGAAATAATGAAATTTACTAAATTAGCTTCTTCGCTTATTTTGGCGGGATTATTAGCTGCATGTACACCGGATAATGTAAAAGACGGTGATACTTCGGCTGATAAAGATAACCAAAACACGAAGCAAAATACTGATGGTGCCCAGACTGGCGGTTTAAATGATGGTGATTCATTAGATGGAACAGCATTAAATGCGGGTACTGTCTCTTATGAGAAATCGGCAATTCATGATGTGAATAATGTGCTGGCAGAGAAGGTTATCTATTTTGAATATGATAGTGACCAGATTAGCCCTGACTATCAGGAGTTAATCGCCCACCATGGCAAGTACCTGGCATCTAACCCTGATATGAAGGTACGCCTGGAAGGTCATGCTGATGAAAGAGGTAGTCGTGAATATAATGTCGCACTGGCAAATCGCCGAGCGCAGTCAGTGCGACGTTTGGTGTTGTTTCAGGGTGTGAATACAGATCAGGTATCAGTTATTAGCTATGGTGAAGAAAAACCAGTAGCTCTTGGTCATGATAATGAATCATGGCGTCTTAATAGACGAGTAGAACTCGTTTACGAAGCACGTTAATATACGCACATATTTTAAACTATGGTCGCGATCTGATATGCCCTGCATAGAAAGTCAAAATGCAGGGCGCTAAGGTTGTGATCAGTTTGTACTTTATTCAGGCTAATCCCGGTTAACTTGCCAGCAGGCGAAATTATGTCATCAAGAACTATTAATTTATTTGTAAAACCCCTGATTGTTTCCTTATTGAGTGTCTCCTTCAGTGCTGCTGTTTTTGCAGAAAGCAACTTAAGTGTTGAGCAGCGATTGGGGCGTCTGGAGAATTTATTAAAGAATCAGGTATTAGTCGAGCAAACTCAGCATATGCAGCAAATTCAGCAGGAGCTAACCGATTTACGTGATTTGGTAGAGTCACAGGAGCACCAGCTGACCCTGATTAAGCAGCGCCAGCGTAATTTATATCAAGATATAGATCGTCGTTTAGGTGACCTGGAGACGCGCGGTGGAGGGCAGCCGAGAACCCCTGGTTCTTCATCCGGTATTGTATCCGCACCATCGGGGGTGTCTTCATCCGTACCCCCACCGAGTAGCGCGACCA
>JGI24724J26744_10002369_pt1 | contig 12562 bp, 13 predicted proteins | sample Cruoilmetagenom7_FD_26744 | JGI IMG/M metagenome (IMG submission 26744)
TATGAAGCTTCTTGTAGTGCTTGTCATGCAAATGAAGCGATTGGAGCACCCGTTGTAGGTGACAGTGATGCTTGGGCAGATGTAATGAAAAAAGGGATTGATGCTGTTTACCATAATGGTATTAATGGTTTGAATGCAATGCCTCCAAAAGGTGGAAATATGGATTTATCAGATGATCAAGTAAAAGAGATTATTGATTATATGATAGAAGCTAGTAAATAATTTTATTAGTATTTTGAAGGGGGTTTAGTGGTTTTACCATTAAACCTCTTTTTCATTATATAACTATAATAAATTATTATATTATAATAGAAACTAATAATATTTATTAAAAAATTATGATATTACAAAAAGTTATACTAAATTTTACATAATTTATCTAGAAATTGTTACTTTTAATAACTAATTATAATATATAATATATTAAATAAGAAATTAATATAATCCTTTATTCATGGGCTTTTTGAGCATTCGATGAACTCATAAAATTATAATAAAAAAAACCTTACCTTATAAAACAAAAATTATTGAAAAATTTAGCAATTTTACTTGACATTGATAAAGATTTTAGATTATAATTCTTTGTTTTAGTATTTTTGCATACTTGCATACTAAATAATATATTCATAAAAATATATTAACTACAATAAAAAAAGGAGACAAGATGAAATTAGCTAAAAGTTTACTAATAGCATCAGCGATAAGTGGTTTAATTGCTACTTCAAGTTTTGCGAATGCAGATCTAGTTGCTAAAGGTGAAAAGATTTTTAAAACTAAAAAACTTGGAAACTGTATTGCATGTCATGCAGTTAATGGCAGTGCAGAATTAGACAAAATGGGTCCAGGAAGCTTTGGTCCAAAATTAGCGGGTTTATCTTATTGGGATGATAAAACACTTTATGATACTGTATATGATATTTATGCTGCAAGAGGTATAAAATTTTCAGCAATGCCCCCATTTGGAAAAACAGGTTGGCTTGATGATGCAGAGATTAAAGCAGTCGTTGCTTATTTAAAAACAATTAATTAAAATTAGGAGAAAATTACAATGAATAGAAGAAATTTTTTAGGCTTAGGTTTAGGTGTAGCANCGGTTGCAATGGTTCCAATGAGCTTAAGTGCTGTAGATTTTAGAGCTACAAAACCTGTAGCTTGGACNGCAACAAAAGTTGATGCTGCTATAAAAGAACTTTATGGTACAACAGCAACAACAGAAAGTGGTGTTAAATTAAAAGCTCCAGATATCGCTGAAAATGGTGCCGTTATTCCTGTATCAGTATCTTCTGATTTAGCTGGTAAAACAGTTACTATTTTTCAAGATGCAAATCCAGAAGCTACAGTAGCCGTATTTACAGTTCCTACAGGTGGGATTATTGATTATTCAATCAGAATCAAAATGCAAAAAACAGGAACTGTAACAGCTATTGTAGAAGTTGATGGAAAATTACATTCTGCTTCTAAACTAGTTAAAGTTACAAAAGGTGGATGTGGAGGTTGATTTAATTCGCCACACATAAACTAAATTAAAATAAATATCATATTAAAGGAATATAATAATGGCAAACTTAGGAAAAGCAAGAATTAAAGCGAAAGCAAAAAAAGGTATTGTAACTGTTAAAGCGATGGCAAAACATCCAATGTTAAGTTATCAAGAAGCAAAAAAAGCAAAGAAAAAAGCTGATTTTATTACACATATTATGGCAACTGTAGGTGGGAAAGCTGTATTTGAAGTATCAACTTCTCAATTTTTATCTAAAAACCCATATTTAAAATTTCAATTCGCTGGTGAAAAAGGTCAAGAATTAGAATTATCAATGGCTACACTTTTAGGTGAAAAGAAATCTTTCAAAGCAAAAATCAAGTAGTTTGATAAATAAACTACTTATATAAATAAGTAGTTTCTAAAATAACAATAAAAAGGAGATAACTATGTTATTAAAAATTGTAAAAACTTCTGCACTAGTAGCATTAACAGCTTGTACTTTAAGTGCAAATTCTTTTAATGCTCAAGCTGAAAAAGATAAAGTTGAACTGATTAAATACTTTGAAGCTAAATTTGCAGATCCAGAAAAAAATGCAGCAAATTTTTTCCCATATTCAACAGAAGATGAGTTAAAAAATAATATCAAAAAAGGTATTAAACACATGGACTTTGGTATTGGTAACTATGCCTTTAATAAAGCAGGTATTGAAACTTACGAAGAGATAAATGAAATGCCACCTTATGAAGATGCAATAGATGCTGGTGCAAAATTATATGAGAAAAAATTTGCAAATGGTAATTCACTTTCTATTTGTTTCCCTGATCCAACAATTGGTGGGGATTATCCAATGTTTGACGAATCAACAAAATCTGTTGTTTCTTTAACACAAGCTGTAAATGATTGTGTAACATCAAACGGTGAGAAAAAATGGAATGAGAAAAAAGGTGATATGGCAAGTTTTCAAGCTTTCATTGCAAATTCTACAAAAGAAGCTGAGAAAAAAGTTAATATCAAAATTGAAAGTGCGGAAGCAGCAGCAGCTTATGAGAGAGGTAAAGAATTTTACTATACTCAAAGAGGTTACTTAAATCTTTCTTGTGCAACATGTCACGTTCAAGGTGCTGGTAAAAGAGTTAGAAATGAGTCTTTATCACAACTTTTAGGTCACACTACACATTTTCCAGTTTATAGATTAAAATGGCAAGGTTTAGGTACATTAGAACGAAGAATGGAAGGTTGTGTTAAAGATCAAGGTCAAAACCCACCAAAACCATCTAGTGTAACTATGAAAGAGTTACTATACTTTATGGCATATATGTCAAATGGAATGGCTGTTGACGGTCCAGATATAAGAAAATAGGAGAGAGAAAAATGAAAAAAATATATACTTTAGCAATAACTTCAATCGTAGCATTTTCTTTAGCAGGATGTATGGGTGGTTCTGATAGCTTAACTCCCGCAGCGGCTACAAAAATGGATCTAAAAGAAGTTTGTAATATAGATAAACTTGGAATTGATGCTGTTCTTGCAAATGCAAAAATGTATAATACAGCAGCAAAAAAAGAAAAAGTGGAATTTAGAAGACTTGGTGTAAATAATAGTGATTTAATTATTGCTACAGAAGAAGCTATTAAAACTAATGCTAAAACTGTTACTCCAAAAAATTTTAAAGGAAAAGCAACAAAAGACAAGTTTCCAGTTGCATATGCAGCACATAGAGCTTGTATATTTGGACTAAATGCTTTACAACAAAAACATGAAGGTAAATCTACATGGAGATTAGCTATACCAGGTGATGGATTTAAGTATTAATCATACATTTATAATAATATAATAAATATAAGGAAGCCAAGTGTTCTACTTGGCTTTTTATCATTTAAATTAACAATAGAGGAAAAATAATGAGTAAAATGACTAGAAGAGAATTCGTATATATGTCAGCACTTCTTGCTGGTACTGCACCTGTATTTGCAAATTCACATACAAGACTTTCTAATAGCGGAAAGTCAGAAGATTACTATAAACTAGATAATTTTGGAAACGTGAGACTTATGCATATGACAGATTGTCATGCACAGCTACTACCTGTATATTTTAGAGAACCAAATGTAAACTTAGGTTTCTTTGATAACTTTGGTAAACCACCACATATTGTTGGTGACAAATTATTAGAGAGATATGGAATTAAAGGTGATAAAAGATTAGAATATGCATTTTCATGTGTAAACTTTGAAAAACATGCCAAAGATATGGGAAAAATAGGTGGTTTTGCACAAATCAAAACTGTTGTTGATCATCTAAAAAACTCTTTTGGTTCTGAAAAATGTTTACTTCTTGATGGTGGAGACACATGGCAAGGTAGCTGGACTTCACTTCAAACAAGAGGTAAAGATATGGTTGGTGCTATGAATATGCTTGGTGTAGATGTAGCAGTTGGACACTGGGAGTTTACATATAAAGCAGAAGAGGTTTTAGAAAATGTATCACTTCTAAAAGCTGACTTTATCGCTCAAAATGTAAAAGTAAAAGAAGATGCTTTATTTGATGGAACAGCAGAAGCATATGATGAAGATACAGGTCATGCATTTAAACCTTATACTATTAAAGAATTAAATGGTGCAAGAATTGCAATCATTGGTCAAGCTTTCCCATATACAACTATTGCAAATCCACAAAGAAATATTCCAGATTGGACTTTTGCTATTAGAGAAACAGAGATGCAAGAGATGGTTGACCAAGTAAGAGAAGAAGAAAAACCAGATGCAGTAATCGTACTTTCACACAATGGATACGATGTTGATAAAAGAATGGCTGAAGTATGTAGTGGGATAGATTTTATTATGGGTGGTCATACACATGATGGTGTTCCAGAAGCGTATGAAGTAAAAGATGCAAATGGTGGAAAAACATATGTATGTAATGCTGGTTCAAATGGTAAATTTTTAAATGTACTTGATTTAGATGTTCAAAATGGAAAAATTAAAGATTTTAAATTTACTCTTCTTCCAATTTTTTCTGATCTTATTCCAGAAGATCCAGATATGAAAAAATATATTGAACTTGTAAGAAGACCTTTTCAAAAAGAGCTTTCGAGAGAAATTGCAACAACTGATGTAACTCTATTTAGAAGAGGAAATTTCAATGGTTCTTGGGATCAATTAATTTGTGATTCATTAATAGAGATTGAAGGTGCCGATGTATCACTTTCTCCTGGATTTAGATGGGGAACATCACTTATGCCAGGTCAAACTGTAACATTTGATGATCTTGCTACTCAAACAGCCATGACATACCCAGAAACTTATGTAAGAGAATTCACAGGTACTGCAATTAAAGAAACACTTGAAGATGTGGCTGATAATTTATTTAATGCTGATCCATTCTTACAATCAGGTGGAGATATGGTTAGAACTGGTGGTATCTCATATAGAATTGATCCTACTAAAACAATGGGTAATAGAATCAGTGATATCGTTATGACAAAAACAGGTAAAAAGATGGAAGCCAATAAAAAATATAAAGTTGGTGGTTGGTCAACTGTAAATGCAGTTTCTCAAGGAAGACCTATTTGGGAAGTTACTGAAGATTATTTAAGAGACTTGAAACATATTGATAATTCAAATCTTAAAATAAATGGTGCAAAAATGGATATGCTTGCAGTTAAAGGAAATCCAGGATACGATGCGAGATATGATTACAATATGTAATCATATCTTTGAGTAAAATTTAGTTTTACTAAATTTTACTCTCTTTCTCAATAATACTTTTCAAATACTTCTTTTTTCAATCAAACTATAATCATTTATAATACATTAATATTTTACAGTTATAATTATTCCAAATAATTCTAAGGAGTAGTATATGAAAAAAACATTAATATCTTTTCTTGTAATAACACTAAGTGTTGTAGTTCTACAAGCAAATGTTACAAAAGAACAATGTTCACAAAAAGGTGAGAATTTTATTTATGCAGGTGGAGAATGTATTCAATATGTTGCATTTGAAGGTGATGGAAATGAAAATCTCAATATTATTGTACATGGTACATGGAAATCTGGGACAAATACATTGGGGAGATATGCTCCTTTTGCTGAGACTATTAATATGAATACAGACATTACTACTGTAGCTGTTGCATTACCAGGTTATTCAAACTCTTCAACAAATAATCTAGAAGATTTAAACCATGGTGCAAATACAGTATATACACCTAAATATATTCAATTTATGGCAGCACTTATCAAATCTTTAAAAGAAAAATTCGATGCTTCAACAATAAATTATATAGGACACTCCGCTGGTGCCTCATTAGGTGTAAATGTAGTTGCTATGAATCCAAATCTTCTTAATAGTGTCACAGCAGCTGGAGGAAGATATGATCTCAATAAATTTAAAGANGANGATAGAAAAAATCTAGTAACTATAAGTAATCATCTTGATAATGTAAAAAATACAAAGCTTTTATTAGTCTATGGAACTAAAGATACTATTTCAGAACCTCAACTTACTACATCATTTTATGAGTTAGCAAAGAAAAAAGGACTGGATGTAAAAATTGTAAAAGTGGAAGGTGCAGAACATATTGATTTAGATATGACTGANCCATCAGTTGAGGCAATAACAGAACTTGTATCAGAATAGATAAACCCAAATAGATACTTTTATAGTATCTGTTTATCTTTTTAATCCCTAAATTCTAAATCAGTAAGATATCCTGCAAAATCTGTTTCTAAATAAAATTTTTCATTTATATAGTCTAAAATAAGATTAAATGTTGTTGTATCTCTATAACCTTTTAAAGCATACACTATCTCATTATTTTCATCTATAAAAACTACTGTAGGATAAAAAGCTATATTTAAATTTTTTGAAAAACCTCTTTTATCGCCTTGATAATCTTTATACTTTATTAAATCATTATCATCTATATTGACATCAACATATATATAATTTTTTTCCATTTTTTGTTTTGCAAATGTATCACTAAAGGCATTATCTATCATACGAATACAATAAGGGCAATGAGTCATATGAAAAAAAAGGATAATATGTTTTTTTTCATTTTTTGCTTCTTGAGCTATTTGATCAATATTAACAACTCCACCTCTTCCATAAGAGAAAGTGCTTAATAGAATCAATAAAATAATTAGTTTAAAATATTTCAAATTTAATCCATCTTTGTAAAATTATAATTCACGATAAAAATCAAATCCAAAAAGCGTTACACTAAAAAATAAATTAATAAGGGGTAACATTAATCCAACCCCCAGCGATCCTCTCAATAACTTCAGCAATTCCTGCTTGTACATAACTTATATCATCAATAAATTCTTCCTCTTTCCAATTCATTGTATCCATAGTATTAATACAACCAATAAACTCTACATCATATTCCATCAAAGAGTTGATTCTTGTTAATGTTTCTTCGTCATAGTCTTTTCTTAATACTCGCATCCCTTGAGCATAAGCAACAACTGATATTTGAATAGTTTCTGCTGGATATACTTTTAAAACATTATAAATAGAACCTAACATATGATTTACAGTTTCTATATTTGCACTTCTTAATTTAATCACCCACTTTCTAGGCTCATCAAATGTTGGTTTTGGATCAGAAAATTCCATTTGTCCAAATGTTAATACAGAAAGCATTATCAGCAAAATTAACTTTTTCATATTTTTCCTTTGTATAATAAATTTTTATAGTATATCTTATACTTTATTAAAAATATAAGCAGGAAAATAAAAGAAAAAGAATTCTAAAATATTTGATAAAATACTTGACAAAAAAGTAAAAATTTACTACAATTCTAGCACTCAAAATAAATGAGTGCTAATTAAATTTTAAACTTAACATATAAGGACTAAATAATGAATTTTAAACCATTAGGTGATAGAGTACTTTTAAAAGTACAAGCAGTAGAAACAAAAACTGCTAGTGGAATCATTATCCCAGATAATGCTTCAAAAGAAAAACCAACACAAGCCCAAGTTGTAGCAATTGGAAATGATGTAGAGCATGTAGCAGTTGGAGATCAAGTAATTTTTTCTCAATATGCAAGAAGTGCAGCAGTTACAATAGATGCAATAGATTATATAATCATGGAAGTAAGTGAAATTTTAGGAACATTTGGAGGAGACAAATAATGGCAAAAGAGATACATTTTAGTGATGATGCAAGACATAAACTTTTTAGTGGTGTTGAACAACTAGCAAATGCAGTTAAAGTAACAATGGGTCCAAGAGGTAGAAATGTTTTATTACAAAAATCATTTGGAAGTCCTACTATTACAAAAGATGGTGTTTCAGTAGCACGAGAAATTGAGTTAAAAGACCCAATGGAAAATATGGGAGCACAACTAGTAAAAGAAGTTGCTTCAAATACAAATGACGAAGCTGGTGATGGTACAACTACTGCGACAGTTTTAGCCCATAGTATATTTAAAGAAGGTCTTAGAAATGTTACAGCTGGAGCAAATCCTGTACAACTTAAACGTGGTATGGATAAAGCAAGTGAGCAAATTTTAGAAGAACTAAAAAAAATATCAAGAGTAGTTGATACAAAAGAGCAAATTGCCCAAGTTGCTACAATCTCTGCAAATAGTGACACTGCTATTGGAGATATGATAGCAGAAGCTATGGAAAAAGTTGGAAAAGATGGTGTTATCACTGTTGAAGAAGCAAAAGGTATCTATGACGAACTAGATGTTGTTGAGGGTATGCAATTTGATAGAGGATATTTATCTCCATATTTTGCTACAAATGTAGAAAAAATGATTGCTGAGTTAGAAAATCCATATATTTTATTATGTGAGAAAAAAATCAGTTCATTAAAAGAGATGTTACCAATACTTGAAGAGGTAAATAGAACACAAAGACCACTTTTAATTATTGCAGAAGATGTTGATGGTGAAGCACTTTCTACATTAGTAGTAAATAGACTAAGAGGAAGTTTAAATATTGCGGCTGTTAAAGCACCAGGTTTTGGTGATAGAAGAAAAGCAATGCTTGAAGATATTGCAATTTTAACAGGTGGAAAAGTTATCTCTGAAGAGATGGGTATGACACTTGAAGGTACTACTATGGATGATCTGGGAACTGCTACTAAAGTTGTAATAGATAAAGACAATACAACTATCGTAAATGGTGCAGGTGATAAATCTAATGTAGAAGCAAGAGTTTCTCAAATAAGAAATGAGATAGAAAATACATCAAGTGACTATGATAGAGAAAAAGCACAAGAAAGATTAGCAAAAATGTCTGGTGGTGTTGCTGTTATTAAAGTAGGAGCTCCAACAGAAACAGAAATGAAAGAGAAAAAAGATAGAGTTGATGATGCACTTAGTGCAACAAGAGCTGCTGTTGAAGAAGGTATTGTTATAGGTGGTGGAGCTGCACTTATAAAAGCTGCTGCTAAAGTATCTCTTGAACTTGAAGGTGATGAGCAAATTGGTGCAGATATTATTATTAGAGCTATTGCTGCTCCATTAAAACAAATTGCTGCAAATGCTGGATTTGATGCTGGTGTTGTTGCAAATGAAGTTTCAAAATCTACAGATGCAAATGTTGGATTTGATGCTGCAACTGGAAATTATGTAGATATGTTTGAAGCAGGTATCGTAGATCCTGCAAAAGTTGAAAGAGTTGCGATGCAAAATGCAGTATCTGTAGCATCTTTACTACTTACAACAGAAGCAACAGTATCTGATATACAAGAAGATAGCGTAAAAGCTGCTCCAATGCCTGACATGGGTGGAATGGGCGGTATGGGTGGGATGGGAATGTAATCCCCTCCCCTTTCCAAAACAAATTTTTCATCTCTTCCATTATATAAAAATCTTTTTCTCTATTTTTATCTTAAGTATAAGATAATCTAATATAATATTAAGTTATACCAAAGCAATACTATTTTACAATGTTTATTAAATTTTAAGGAGATAAAATGAAAAAAAGTATTATAGCACTATCTGCAATTGCTGCATTATCAACAGCATCATTTGCAGATGATGATGTAAAGTTACAGCTTGAGTTATTAAAAAATCAAATTAAGCAACTCGAAGCAAAGATGGATGCAAATGAGAAAGCAGTACAAAAAGTGGAAAAAACAGTGGTAAGAAACAAAAAAAATATCACTTCAAATAAAATCTTAGCAAATAATGATAATATTAAATGGGATATAGATTTTAGAACTGCAATAGATTCACTTGATTATAAACACGCAAGTGGAGCAAAATCTAAAAACAATGCATTAATGACAAATAGATTATGGCTTGGTATGGGATATGCACCTGATGCTAATAATCTTTTCAAGGGGAAATTATCTTACAATAAAGCTTTTGGGGATACTGCAAATCACAGTCAATCAAATACACAACCAAATTTTGCAAATTTTGACTGGGTTACAAATGAAAATGCTACTGACAATACAGTAAAGGTAAAAGAAGCATACTGGTTATATATGAATGATACACTTTTTGGAACACAAGTACCATGGACTGTTTCTGTAGGGAGACGACCATCAACAGATGGGCTTGGTATAAATATGAGAGAGGGGATGAAAGACAACTCTCCATTATCACACACAGTAAATGTAGAATTTGATGGNNTNAGTGCNANATTNAANCTTGATAANGTAACTGGTGTTGAAGGTATGTGGTGGAAACTATGTACAGGTAGAGGTTTAACTAATGCTACTCAAAGATTCCAAATGGATGGTTCATCATATGTAGATGATGAAACAAAAAATCCAAATATTGATTTAGTTGGATTTATTTTTGTACCATGGGATAATGGACAATACTCTATCCATACTAACTTTGCACAAGCAATGAACCTAATTGGATATACAAATACATCAATGGGTGCATATCAAACTGCAATGGGTACGGCAGTTACACTAACAGACATGATGAATGCTCAGTCAAATTTAGCATTTACAGATGTTGGGGATATGCAACTTATGACTATTATGGCAAAAGCTGAAGGTATAGGTGATGGTATATCAGACTTTTTAGATGATACTAGAGCGTTCGTATCGTGGGCACAATCTAAAACTGATCCAAATCATGCATCACAAGCCCAAATTGGTGGGGGTATGACACAAGGAGGAATGTTAGGTTCTGTACAAAGCGAAACTGGTCACTCAACTTGGGTTGGTCTAAATATGCCCGATCCTTTTTCTGATGATGGAAGAATTGGTGTAGAGTGGAATGAAGGTAGTAAATACTGGAGAAGTATGACATATGGTGAAGATACTATGTCTGGAAGTAAAATAGCAGCTCGTGGTACTGCGTGGGAAATTTATTACACAAAACCTCTTACAAAAGCATTAACATTTAATGCTCGATATACAGCTATTGACTATGATTATACTGGAAGTCAAGCATTCTTTGGTGCAGATGGTACTCCAATGACTATGGCACAAGCAATAGCGAATGGACAAGATCCAGTTAAAGAATCTACTGATTTAAGATTCTCTATTAGTTACAGATACTAAAACTTATAAGAAGGTAGAGAGTAACCTCTCTGCTTCTTTTTTATTACCAACCTCTCCATTAAGTTGAGATTGGTATATTTTCTTTAAAACTATACCAAATTTTTTACTAGGTTTATATCCAAAACTAATCAAATCTTTTCCCATTAAAAATGGTTCTGGCATATTGGTCATAAATTTATATTTTATAGCTATTAACTCTGCTTCATTTGTAATATTTTCTAACTCTTTTTCATATATCTTTGGTATATTAAATTTTTGAAGTTTTTTAATAGTTTTTAAAAGTTGTTTATCTTCAGATATATCAAGTAATATATCAAATAAAAAATAAAACATCAAAACAAGATTATCTTTATAAATTTTAGTTTTAAAATGTACCATCTCATCAATATTGTTTACAAGCTTATCTGATAAGTTAATAATATTTAGCTGCCTTAAAAATTCTAATCCTATAGATGGTTTTTTTGAGTGAAGAAGTAATTTTTCATATTCATTAAAAATCCTCTCTTTTGAGAGTGTTTTAAACTCTTCACTTTTAACTAAACTATCACAAAGTTTTTTTGTATTTTTATCTATAGTAAGTTCAAATCTTCCACATAACTGCCCTGCTCTATAAACTCTTAATGGATCTTCTACAAAACTTTTTTCATCAATATGTTTTAGAACTTTTTTTTCAATATCTTTTATTCCATTATAAGGATCTAAAAATTCTTTTGTAAGATAATCATAACCTATTGAGTTAATTGTGAAATCTCTTCTTTTAGATGCCTCTTTGAAGCTTAAATGAGGATTTATATCTACTTCAAATCCCGTATGTCCTACTCCCGTTTTATTCTCAACTCTAGGAAAAGATAGATCATATACGTTATTATTGAATTCTAATTTTAAAATACCAAAACTTTTACCAACTTTATTTACATTACCTATTTTATTAAGTATAGTTTCTAACTCTGTTAACATAGATATACCATAAACTTCAATATCATAATCATTGCATTTTTTATCAAAAAAATAATCTCTTACACTGCCACCCACAATAATTGGTTTTCCACCATGTAAGATAATTTCATCTAAAATAATAACAAGGTCAGTTGGTAATGTTTCTATCATAGTTTAATTATANTATTTCAAATATTTTAAAGCAATAAAAAAGGGATGCAATCTCTTGCATCCCTTTTTTTATTTACTTTAATAAAATATTTTTATAAAGCAGCTTTTGCACTTGCTACAACTGTTTGAAATGATGCATAATCATTCATAGCCATATCTGCAAGTATTTTTCTATCAAGTGTTATTCCGGCTTTATTTAAACCATTCATAAATCTTGAATAGCTGATCTCATTTAATCTACACGCAGCATTAATTCTAACAATCCAAAGTTTTCTGAAATCTCTTTTTTTCTGTCTTCTATCTCTAAAAGCATAAACTAAACTTCTCTCAATTTGCTCTTTAGCTTTTCTAAAGTGTTTTCTTCTACCACTGTAGAATCCTTTAGCAAGTTTAAGAATTTTTTTATGTCTTGCTCTTCTTATCGTACCTGTTTTTACTCTTGGCATATTATTTTCCTTATCTTTACCATAAATAT
>JGI24724J26744_10002371_pt1 | contig 12556 bp, 8 predicted proteins | sample Cruoilmetagenom7_FD_26744 | JGI IMG/M metagenome (IMG submission 26744)
CCCGATGCCGTGGATGGCATGACCTACAAGATCAAATGGCCGAACTCGGAACATGCGATCTACATCACGCTCAACGACGTGATCGTGGATGGGGTACGGCGGCCTCTGGAAATCTTCATCAACTCCAAGAACATGGAGCATTTCGCCTGGACCGTCGCGCTGACCCGCATGATCTCCGCCGTGTTCCGCCGCGGCGGCGATGTCAGCTTCGTGGTGGAGGAGCTGAAGGCCGTCTTCGACCCGCGCGGCGGTGCGTGGATGCAAGGCAAATACGTGCCCTCGATCCTCGCCGCGATCGGAGGCGTGATCGAAAAGCACATGATCTCCATCGGTTTTCTCACCGCCGAAGGTGCCGGGCTCAGCATCGATCCAGTGACAGCCCGCATAAACTCCGCCACCCCCGGCCCCGCCTGCCCCAATTGCGGCGCATTCGAGATGCGGATGCAGGAAGGATGCCTGACCTGCGGAAACTGCGGCTATTCGAAATGCGGCTGAGCCTCCAAGGCGGGAGGTGAAACTGTTTAGCATAGCATAACATGACCATTATGAGGGTTTTTTGTCCTCTCGACACAGATCAAATGGCCACTGCGAGCCTTGCTTGCGGTGTTTTCTCATTTCTTTCAATGGGTTGCCGAAATGGTTGTGAACTGTTCCTCTGAACAACCCCAATTGTCCGCACCGCTGCGCGGGATGCCAGATCCGCGCCTCGGGCGATTGCTCACCCTGCGCCAATCGGCGTGAACACAGACCGGGCTCCGGTCGCGGCTGGATGAAAGTTCAGTGGCAGGTCACTATCTAAAACCCCTTGGAAAGGAGCGGTCGGTATCATCTGGCGACCTGTTGGTGACGGTAAAGCCTCAGAAAAATTCCCTTTCAATGTGCGGGATTTCGATTTTGCATGACGGGACCATCCATCACGAGTTCTGCGGTGACCTCCGTCACATCACCCGGGCCATCGCCTCAGCCTGCTTGAGAACAAGCTTTACTGCATCTGCCTGCAGATCGGGTGGGTATCCATAGCGCCGTAAAATCCTCTTCACGGCAACACGCATCTTGGCTCGGACGTCATCGCGCTGCCACCAATCAACGCCAGAATTCTCGCGAAGGGATTTGACCAACTCGGCGGCGATGACCTTGAGCTGCTCGTTATCCATGACATCAACGGCGCTCTCATTCTGGGCAAGGGCATCATAGAAACTGCGCTCTGCCTCGGACATGTCGTCTTCTGGCTCAGCGCTGAGATCTTTCGCCATGCCGATCAACTCCTGGATTACCTGCAGAGCGTCAATGCTGCGGTTATGATACCGCGCGATCACCTTCGTAAGGCGTTCAGAGAATTTCTGATTCTGCACGACGTTGCCCCGGGTGCGTGCTTTAATCTCGCCATTCAGGAGCTTCTTCAAAGCTTCAACAGCAAGATTCTTGTGCTGCATGCTCTGAATTTCATGCAAGAATTCTTCCGATAGGACGCTGATATCCGGCCGGTCGAACCCACAGGCCTCCAGGATATCCACGACCTCAGTCGAGGCTACAGCCCGATTCAGTAGCTGTTCGATGGCGAAGTCCGGCGAGGAGTTTCTCCCGCGTCCTCCCTTCACATCTAACTTCTGCAGGGCCGCCCGGACCGCAAGGAAGAAGGCGACCTCTTCAGCAGCGACCGATGTCTCAGGGGAGCCGGCTGCAAGCTTGAAGGCCTTGGCGAGTGCCGCAACAACATCATGGAACCGCTTTCCGAAATCCTTATCGGAACTGCTGATTTCCTCACGCGCCTTTCGAAGAACGTGATCTGCCGCAGCAGGCAGGATCTCTATCCGATCTGCGGCCGATCCCCCAAGAACACGCGAATAATCGAACCTGTGGAAAAGTCCTCGAGCGACTTCGAGGGCACTCAGGAATGCGGCTACGGCTTCACGTTCATCAACACCGGTTTGAGCCTGATCCCCTTGGGAATAATGCGCCAATGCTTTCTTCAAATCCGCGGCAAGACCGATGTAGTCGACAACCAGACCTGCCGGTTTCCCGGCGAAGACCCGATTGACGCGTGCAATTGCCTGCATCAGGCCATGACCCTTCATAGGCTTATCGACATACAGTGTATGCATGCACGGCGCATCAAACCCGGTCAGCCACATGTCCCTGACGATGACGAGATGTAAGGGGTCAGAGGTATCCTTATAGCGCTTCCTCAGGGCCTCAAGCTTCGTCTTGCTCCGGATGTGCCTTTGGAAAGCTTGTGGGTCAGTAGCGTTACCGGTCATCACGACCTTCACCGCACCAGTTTCGTCCGTGTCAGAGTGCCAATCGGGGCGCGCAGCAATGATCCGGTCGTAGACATCGACGCAAATTCGGCGGCTCATGCACACGATCATGGCTTTTCCATCAATCGCTTCGAGCCGGGCACCGAAATGCACGAGAATATCGGCAACGACGGCATCGAGACGCGGTCCCGCGCCGACGAGTTTTTCAATCTGAGACCATTTTTTCGCGGTCGCAGTCGCCTCATCATCCTCGAGAGTCTCAGTTGCCTCGTCAAACTCCTCATCCAGGACTTCGCGTACGTCCTCGGCGACTTCTACCCGTGCGACGCGCCCCTCGTAGTAGATCGGCACGGTCGCGCCATCTTCGACTGCCTGGGCGATGTCATAGACATCGATGTAATCCCCGAAAACGGAACGCGTATTAGCCCCAACGAGGTCTACCGGTGTCCCGGTGAACGCAACATAGACCGCGTTCGGCAACGCTGAGCGGAGGTGATGCGCGAGCCCATGGCGCACATCTCCGGTCGCCTGGTCCATCTTGGCATCGAAGCCGTATTGTGTCCTGTGCGCCTCATCGACCATCACGATGACATTGGATCTATCGGTCAGCTGCGGGAAACCCTCGCCTCGCTCAGGGCGAAATTTCTGAACCGTGGAGAAGATAATCCCTCCAACTTGGCGATTGAGCAGCGTCTTGAGATCGCCGATGCTATCCGCCTGTACTGGGTCTTCACCAAGAAGATCCCGGCAGCGACCGAATGTCGTGAAAAGCTGATTGTCGAGGTCGTTGCGATCCGTTAGCACGAGAACAGTAGGGTTCTCTAGTTCCTTGAGATGCATCGCCCTGCCCGCAAGGAAGGTCATCAGTAGGGATTTTCCGGATCCCTGAGTGTGCCAGATGACACCGCCCTTGCCATCATCGCCACGCGCGCTGAGGATTGACGTCATCGCCTTCCTGACGGCATGGAATTGATGATACCCGGCTGCCTTCTTGACCGGGCCCTTTCCATCATCCTCGAAGACAACGAACCACCGCAGCAAATCCAGCAGAACCGCCCGGTTCAGCAGTCCTTCCGTAAGAGTATTGAGCGCAAGCCCCTCACGCTCGGAGAGGATTTTCTCGCCATCAATGGTCCTCCACCGCATGTAGCGATCGAGGCCCGCAGACAATGTGCCATAGCGGGCATTCAGCCCGTCCGAGATGACTGATATGAGCGAAGTCCGGAACAGGTTCGGGATATCGCTTTTGTAGGTTTCGATCTGATTGAAGGCCGCCTCGATATCCGCGCCCTCGGTTCCCTTCAATTCCACCACCACCAGCGGCAGGCCATTCAGGTAAATGACGAGGTCAGGGATTCTGGGGTTCCGGCCGACCATGTCGACCTGATTGAAAGCATGCCACGCATTTTCAGTGTCGTCCCAATCCACCAAGCGAACGCGGTCGTTCCGCTCCTCGCCCTGGCTAAAATAGGTGATCGGAACCCCTTTGATCATCAGCCCATGGAGGCGGCGGTTTTCGGCGATCAGGTCACCGACAAACACCTCATCGGTCACACGCGCTGTGACCTCCTGAACCGCACCGTCGGGAAGATCCGGGTTGAGCCGTCGGACGGCCTTGTCCAGAACCTTCCTCAGCACGGCGTCGTGGAAACTTCGGCGCTCAGGATCCCGCTTCTCGGGAGATATTTCGGCGCCTGAGGCAGCGGCATAGCCCAGCCCTGCCAGCTTCTCCATCATCCAATCTTCCAGGTCGGACTCAGAGTTCCAGGCCATCAATCGCTGCCCCCTGGCTTCATTCGGCTTGCAAGCGCGCGCACAGGTTCGGTGAATGCCTTTTCCATCTTCCGGTAGTGCTCCACCAGCCAGGCGGTCATTTCAGGCCAGTTCTCCTTGCTATAGCCTTGGACTGGCGTCTTGCAGACCACCATGCTGACCTTCTTATCGTCCATGCGCCGCCACTCCAAAGGCTCCCCCACGGCACTGTCGTAGCGACCTTTATCTTCAGCCAGCTGGTCGAAGAGCCATTTATTTTCTTCTCGATCAGAACGGTTCAATTGGAATTCCACGCGGACTTCGTGACGCAGGAAGATGAGCGTAAGGGTACAACCTGACACGCCGATACTGGAATTGACCCAGTGATCCTTAGACGGCGTGATGTTCTGCCACCGCTCCAGTCCGGCTCCTCTGAGCGCCTCGAGTGCCAGTTCCCAGAACTCAATGCGCATCTGGTGGCTCCAGCGCTGAGCACCCTTGGCATTCTTCTCCTCGGTGTCCTTCTCGGCCATTCGGATCATATAATCGGCCGCCTCGGGCGTAGGGATGACCTGCTGAATGTCGATGAACATTTCTTCGGCGAATTTGTAGGGCACCACCTTGATGCAGCGCGCGTCGATCTGGTGATCGCGCAGCCACAGCACAGTTGCTGTTACCTCGCGCCGGAAATTCGCCGCGATGAATACGATCCTTTGGTTTGTGCCATCGTTCAAAACGACCTGATCGAGAGCGTCCTCACCCAGGAACTCGCAGATGGTGCTGGCCGCATCCCCAGTGCCGTACCGGTCCAGATATTTCTGGAAGATCCCGACAATCTCGGCCTTCTTGAGGCTGGAGCAGTAGGCGGCGTATTTCAGGGCCTGCCAAACGACATCGCGACCGGAATCGTCCAGCTTGTTCTCGATGACCACCAACTGCCCGCTCTTGTCCAGCGCCAGCAGGTCGAGCCGTTCACGGGTGCCGTCGAACCCGTCAAACTCCTTCTGGATGATCAGCAGACCTTCCTCGCCCTCGCTCATCGCCTCACAGAGCGCATCGGGCATGGTGGCCAGCCATACCTGGAGATGCTCCCGCTCCCGGAACCCGACTTCGGAGAAGCTGGTGCGCTCAAGCTTGCGCAGGCGGTTGGCGGAACGGTCAATCTGGAACATTAAGGTGCTACCTGTGTTTGCTGACGCCAGACCCTATCCAGTGCCTCGAAAATCATGGTCAAGCTTTCACGAAGGGCTACGAAATCCACCCAAATTTCGGGATCATTGAGCGGCGCGTTGCCAAAGCTGACCTTTGCGCCGTCGCGGTAGCGAAACGCCATCGATTGGGGATCCAACATCGCGAATTGATGCAAGAAACTTGTAAGCGCTGCTGTGTGGTCCGTGTTGGCGTATACTTGGTCCCATCGGACACGTAATACGTCGACAAGGTAGTCGATATGATGACGCGTAGACGCCTTCTTATCCCGACGAGTTTCCCAATCGGGCACAAGCCCTTTCAGGTATAACTCCAACGTATGGCGCGCCATGTACAAGGCAGGAAACGCGGCCTCTGGGTCGTCGAGGTTTTCGAGCCCGTAATCTATACTTCGCAAGGTCATTTGGGCGTAACACGCAGCCAAGGCGCGTGGGTCCGCAGTTTCGGTGCGGCCATGATTTACCAGTAGAAATCCCGGGAATTGTTCCTCAGATCCATCATGGTCCTGAAACACGCGCCCAAAGGGGAGTTCATCACTCATGCGACCTCCTCGATCTGTTTCTTGGCCTCGCGGATGCGAAGTTCTCCGGACATGAGGCGGGGGAGAAGGGTGTCGCGGAGAGTGGCGAGGGTTCTGGATTCTTGAATACCGATGACCATCTTTTCCGTCATAGGCCGGACTAAGTCCGAAAATGATTTGGCAATTTCACCGGAAGGAACCGCGACATCGTAGCGCGACATGTCTTTCCAATTGGAACGGGGCATCCGCGTTCCTGACGACGAGGCGTTGGCGTGATCTACAAATGACTTCGAAGAAATTATAGCAAGCACAAGTTCTCGCCATTCATCAGTTTTGGCATCGATCACCAAAATATCTGTGGAGCAGATACCGTCAGTCGGAACGACGCCGACCTTGTGAAAATATGGTCGAAGCTTGCCAAAAAGGAATTGCCCTTTCTTCATCGCTGATTTCGCGCTCCCAACCTGGCCAGCACCACCCCATTCGGACAATGCAATCGAACGGCGCGGCATATGTTCAAGGCCGATGTATGGGGTGTCTGCGTCGATTTTGTCAGGCTTGACCTGCTGACGAACGTTCTTTGCAATGTCCCCAAGGCATCCTGCCTCCCACCCCTTGGGCAGGCCGTCGGGGCCGAAGCTGTCGGGGAAAAGAGCGGCGGTGGTGGGGTCCATGTGGGCGGGGGAAAGGCCTGCGGCGCGGGCGTGGACGGGGTCGAAATCCACGAACCAGGACCGATAGAGCGCCCGCGCCATCTCCTCCAACGTCGCGCTCATCCGGCGGTTCAGCTCGATCTTGTCGTCGAGAGCGCCAAGAGTTGAAGCTATATCTTGTTGCTCAGAGATCAAATAATTCGGGATTTCAAACCGAGAAATCTCACCCAAGTTCAGATTCGGTTGAGCCGACTGCGCTACTCCGGCCAAAGAATTTGCAACAAAACTTGGGTTCCGTAGATAGTACTGTACGAATTCAGGGTTTGCTTTTTGGGGGTCCACTCGAATGAGTGCAACAGCTTGGTTAGTGTTGGCAGGCAAGATATGTTTTTTAGCCATGCCAACCTTTCCCAGATTAGCTCCCGCGATAGACATCAGGATATCTCGTTCTTGCAAGATGGAGCGCTTCAATTTTTGGTGGGTCGCCTCGGAAATACAGACGAACTTGGTTTCATCTACTCCACCAGAATAGCTAAGGCTTTCCGATTTCACATAGTTCACTCCGCTATCTGAAAAACCGCCAAGCTTGGCATTTGGCGTAGTGCCCTTCGTGATCAGGGAACAAACATCACCCAATGGCAAGAAATCACTCAAACCAGCCCCTCCAGCCGCGCCTCAATCACCGTCTCCAGCCGCCGCCCCTCGGCAAACTGCCCCTTCAACTCTGCCGTCAGCCGCTCGAATTTTTCCTCGAAGGGCTCGGCGTCGTCCTCTGTCGCACCTGCGCCGACATAGCGGCCCGGGGTCAGGACAAAGTTGTGTTTGGTGATCTCCTCCAGCGACGCGGCCTTGCAGAACCCCGGCTCGTCTTCATAGGTGCCTGCGTCCGGCTCCCCCCGCCATGCGTGATAGGCGGCGGCAATACGCGCGATCTCTTCCTGCGACAATTCCTTTTGCTTTCGCGAGCCTGCCACCAGCGCGCCCATCTTGCGCGCGTCGATAAACAGCACCTCACCGCGCCGGTCGCGCAGCTTGGCGTCCTTGGCGATGCCGTTCGATTTGTCCTTCGCCAGGATCCAGATGCAGGCCGGGATCTGCGTACCGTAGAAGAGCTGCCCCGGCAGGGCGATCATGGCGTCCACCGCCTCGGCCTCGACCATGGCGCGGCGGATGTCGCCCTCGCCGCCTGACATCGACGACATGGAGCCGTTGGCCATTACCACGCCCGCAATGCCGGTGCTGCCCAGCTTGTCGTAGATATGCTGCATCCAGGCAAAGTTTGCGTTGCCAACCGGGGGTGTGCCGAATGTCCAGCGCCGATCCTCGGCCAGAATGCCGCCGCCCCAGTCCGAGATGTTGAAGGGCGGATTTGCCATGGCAAAGTCGAATTTCTCATCCGGGAAAGCATCGCGCAGCAGAGTGCCCTGATCGTTCCATTCGATGCGCGCCACGATGCCACGAATGGCAAGGTTCATGCGGGCCAGACCATAGGTTGTGTGGTTGAGTTCCTGCCCGTAGATCGCCAGATCCTCGCGCCGCCCTGCATGGTGGTCGAGAAAGCGTTCGGAATGCACCATAAAAGAGCCGGAGCCGCAGCAAGGCTCATACATGCGGCCCTTCATCGGTTCGATCATGTCGACGATCAGTTCGACCACGGGTTTGGGCGTGTGGAAGTCGCCGCCGCGCTTGCCCTCGTTGCTGGCGAATTCGGAGATGAAGTATTCATAGATCCGGCCGATCAGATCGAAATCCTTGCGGGTGCCTGCGAACTCGATGTTCGAGAACAGATCGATCAGGCCGGTGACAACATGGCTCCCCAGGGCCTCACGCCCGAAGACCTTTGGCAGCGCGCCCTTCAGCTGATCGTTGTCGGCCTCGATGGCGCGCATGGCGTCATCCACCTTGACGCCGATCTTGGGATCTTTGGATTGTGCCGAAAGCGTCTTCCACCGCGCGGCTTCCGGGACCCAGAAGATGCCATCCGCCATGTATTCATCGACATCCTCGGCGACGTCCTGCCCCTCGGGCAGAAGTTCGTCATACTTGCGCTGGAAGGCGATTGAGATGTAGCGCAGGAAGAGCAGCCCCAGGGCCACGTGCTTGTATTCGCCGGGGTCCATCGACCCGCGCATCTTGTCTGCCGCCGCGAAGAGCGTCTTTTCGATGGTCATCTGCCGTCCCTTTTCTGGCGCTGACTCGCCAGTTGGTTGTTTTTCTTTGGGCTTTTATCCATCGGATTTCGGTATGGATCAATTGCGAGGATCGATCTTTTGGAACTTTGCGCCATCCAGTTGCCCATTGATCCAAGTTTTGCATCAAAGATTTTTTCCCTACGTGAAACGTAACCATCTTCTCCTTGCCATCCCGTGAGGATGGTAGCGCAAGGTAAGGGTATTACCGACGCTTACCATTATCCAAGGGGAGCCCACATGGCCCAGAAGACCAACCCGAACACATCTTGGACAAGCGCATCTGCGAAGCCGTCAAGGAACTCGGGTCAAAGGGGGAGAGCGTCACAAGTGCGAGTGTGAGGGCGATCACCGGTGGTTCATTCCGTACATCACGCCTGTACTGAAGCGGGTCAAAACCGAACTGGAAGAGAAATTACGCGCTGATCGCGCCGTCCCAGGGATGCCAGAGGATGTTCTGGACGCAGCCACCGAGTTGTGGACGCTGGGATGGAACAAGGCTGACGAAATCGCGGCAGCAGAGCGCCGGGGGCACGCCACTGAAGAAGACAACGTCAAGGCTGATCTGGAAGAGGTGGTGGCGATCGTGGAGGACGAGCGCGACCAGGCGCGCCCAGGACTCCGAAGCAGAGCTCGATGAGACCCGGAAAACCCTGCGCGATGCGGAACTCACGATCGCCGAATTGCGGGGCAGGCTCGCTGGGCGCCTGGATCAGGAAAAGGCCTCTGATGCGCCCAAGGGACGCCGGAAGACGGTCAAGCAGGGCTCGAAGCCAGAAACTGACGAAGATGATGATCAACCGGACATGTTTCCCGACAGCCACAAGACGCCAGATGACCCGGAACCAATCGCCGCCGAGTGAAAAATCGACCACTCTCTCGAATTGGCGTGGATGACGTCTGGTGCCCGCCAGATGACATCTCCGAGACTCGCTCTCGGAACCTATTCAGAAACCAAGAGAACCGCCGCAATGCTAATGCAGCGACCATTTTTCAAGAACACCCTAATTTTCAAGAACACCCTAAAATTATAGTTTCCGAAGATTTTCGCTCAAAAGGGCCAAGAACACCTTGAAGGTAAAGTTCTCCCTATCAGCAATGGATGCGTATGCGGCGGCTGATAGGGAGACATTTAGCGAGGCCTGCAATACCAAACAATCTCCATCATTGAAATTGTATGAATTTGGTGCATTTACGCCACAGTGCAAATGTTGAAACCCATGTTATCGAAAAGCTTTTCTTGATACCGTCCCGAGGGTCATCCATCTTTTACCCCATGAACAACACAGTACATCATATCGCTTCCCGTCTCATACGGACCGCCTAACAAGGCAACCTTGGCGCAAGTCTTTGCGCCGGATCCGTAAGAAGCGTGCGAAAGCGATCAACGTGTTTTTCTCCAATCCCCATCCTCTTGGCTCTGTCCGAGCGACTCTCGTGCGTTGCGTCGCAGAACGCCTCAAGTTGCCTCGCGAATCTATGGGTTTTCAAAGCCAGATTCGGTCGCTTCAGGGAGGCCCAACTTTGAAAAATAATCTCCGATTCAAAAAGTCGGGTTTATCTTCGCATGTGTGGGGGCGGTTAAAACTGGGGGAGGTTACACTGGATTTGGTGACGCTAACTTTGCCCGACACCAGTCAGGCGGGTTTCACGCTTGTGAAAAACAAACTCGTCGATCTTTTCGAAGTATCTGATTTCAAAAAGAAAAAAGTTTTCTCGAACTGAAATCTTAGCTAACGTTAAGACAGCTCGACGATAAATAAATTTAACCGAAAGGAAGCAGGATGACCTGACTCAAAAATGAAAATCGCGACCTGCGCCAACAGACCGCGACTTAATACGAAAGACCGAAGTCTCTCGATACTTCATCTGAAATGTACTACCTTCGGCGGGCCGTTTCAAGGACATCGGTTTTTCAACACATGACAGATCCCACCCAACTCATCTTCGGATGTGAATGGGAGAGCTTTGCCTACAACAGCTTCACGAAGGCCACCTGCGCCCTCTGAAAAGCTGGTGGGACAGCTATCGGGATCGACCGCCCTCCGATTGCCCGGTGGAGCGTTCCCATTGATGTTCGAAAGAAAGAGACGAATATGACCTATCACTTTCAGCCCAGCGGTATCCGCCTTCCCGAATTCAGCCGTGGCAACCGCAAGACGCAGGTGGGTTCCACCAAGCACTTCACCGGCGGCCTCGTCCTTGGCAACCGCGAAGGCGTGCGTCTTGGCACAGAGAGCCATCTTGAGGCCAATGCCGCACTGCTGCTCAACTATCGCCCGACAACGCTCGACCTCGTCGAACAGGTCCAGTTTGCTTGGTACGACGAGCATGGCGAGTTTTCCAATCATTTCATCGACCTTGTTGCCACCCGCGTTGATGGTTCTGTGATCGGTTATGCGGTTCGCCCGATGTACAGGGTCAGTCATGCTTATGAATGCAAGCTCGCCCGTATCAAAGAGCAGGCCATTGCTCAGTGCTTTCTAGACGATTTCCGCCTGTTCACCGAAGAGGACGTCTGTCCAGTCGAGCTGCACAACGCAAAGCTGTTTCATTCGGTGCGCCGCCCGGATGACCTTGCGGATCCTGTCGTTCAAGACGTGTCGCGCAATGTACACGGCATCACCACGGTCAGCGAACTCGTGAAGCAAACACACCTGGAGGGTATGGGGTTTCGCGCTGTCGTTCGCCTGATCCGGTCTGGCCAGCTGCAGATGGTGCGCTTTGAACACATCGCCCACGGCACAGAAGTCTTCCGGTCGCACGTGATCTGATCTTCCCCCTAAGAGATCGGCCGACCGCAAGCATCTAGGTGCGGCCGATCTTCAATTCTCTTTTTCTGCTTTCGCCTAGGTGTTCAGTCCCGGCATCTGGTGGATCGGATTTAAGATGAATCGATCTGGCTCTGAAGTCCAGATCTTGCAGATGTATTCGTAAAGCGTGAGGCCGCTGAGGGTCTTGAGCCTGCGGGCGAAGTTATAGGCGGCCATGAAGTCGGCGAGGTGTGTTCGCAACTGATCGTGGTTGTCGTAATGGTATCGCTTCACTGTCGCCTCCTTGATGGTGCGGTTCATCCGCTCGACCTGGCCATTGGTCCACGGGTGATTTGGCTTGGTTAGGCGGTGCTCAATCCCATTTGCCTCGCAGATCATGTCGAACCGCATCTGCCGCGAATATGCAGTGTTCCGATTGCGGGGCTGTTGGGCGAACTGGATACCATTGTCAGTGAGGATCGTATGGATGCGATAAGGGACAGCCTTGCGCAGACGTTCGAGGAATTCCCACGCTGTCTTGCGATCTGCCTTTTCCACGAGTTGGGTGACTGCAAACTTGCTGGTCCGGTCTATGCCAACAAAGAGATATAGCTTTCCCTCCGCCGTCTGGACTTCAGCTATATCGACATGGAAATATCCAATTGGATAGCGTTTGAACTTCTGCCGCTTAGGCTTGTCGCCCTCAACATCCGGTAAGCGTGAGATGCCATGCCGCTGAAGGCACCGATGCAGAGCTGACCGTGAAAGATGCGGAATCGACGGCTGGAGAGCGTAGAGGCAATCATCCATCGGCAGCAGCGTGTGCCGCCTGAATGCAACGATCATTGCCTCCTCCGCTTCTGTGAGAACAGTTGAGCGCGGCTTTTTCGGACCGGTTTTCAGATCTTCCACAGTCGAACGCTTGCGCCACTTGGCAACGGTCTTGGGATTGATACCCAATTCCTTGCTCAGCTGCGCGAGCGAAGCTTGCGATCGCTGTATTGCAGCTCTGACGACGTGCGTGGTCGTGGCGCTCCCATGACGAACTTGTCCCATAATGCTTCCTTCCATTCCTGAGAAAGGATCGCACCATCAAACCGTGGGATCAAACACCTAGGGTCTGTCCCCATAATCAGGCTTCCCCATTCGTTTGTCGCGTGATTCAGTATCTCCGACAGAGGAGGTTGTGATGCGGCGACATGAACTGAGCGATGAGGAATGG
>JGI24724J26744_10002372_pt1 | contig 12556 bp, 13 predicted proteins | sample Cruoilmetagenom7_FD_26744 | JGI IMG/M metagenome (IMG submission 26744)
GGAGTGTTTTTGAGCATGCTCTGCATGACCCGAAGGGTGTAAGCCAGGGATGGCTTTCATAAAAGAAAGTTACTCGCTAAGCAAGCGATACAACAGAATTCAAGTTCCCATGAAACCAAGAACTTGCCCCCCCCAACCACCACTATGATTTTTTTCACAAAAAAAAGCCCAACATAAAAATGTCAGGCTTTCTTCAAAGACAAATAAATGCCCAAATATCAGTCAATCACTATGCCGCTTTTTCAGGCTTCTTGTGATATTCCTCAACCTTTCTAACTTCAGCTGCAGAACCTAATACAACAGGCACACGCTGGTGAAGACCAGTTGATTCAACTTCCATTATGCGACCTTTACCCGTTGATGCCATACCACCGGCCTGCTCAATAATGAACCCCATTGGGTTAGCTTCATACATTAAACGCAGTTTACCCGCTTTTGAAGGATCACGATTATCATATGGGTACATGAAAATACCACCACGAATAAGGATACGATAAACTTCAGCCACCATTGAAGCAACCCAACGCATATTGTAACGCTTGCCTAATGGACCATCTTCACCTAACTGACAATCTTCAATGTACTGCTTCATTGACTCATCCCAGAAACGACGGTTTGCCATGTTAATAGCATACTCGGTTGTTTCTTCAGGAATTGAAACACCTTCAGTTGTTAATACAAACTCACCGATTGTGCTATCAAGCGTAAACATGTGTACGCCCTGGCCAGTTGTTAATACAAAAACAGTTGATGGACCGTAAACAACAAAACCTGCTGCTTTTTGCTCAATTCCTTTTTGCAGGTAATCTTCTAACTTAGGTGTTTCTTTGCAGCCATATGGTGCTTTTAAAACAGAGAAGATAGTACCAACAGAAATATTTACATCAATGTTTGATGAACCGTCTAATGGATCAAACATTAATAAGTATTCGCCACGCTCTTTAGAAGGCACGTCGATAGGATCATCAATCTCTTCAGAACCCATACCTGCAACCAGGCCACTCACACTTAGGTGATCTGCCATGATGTCATTAGTAATGATATCTAGCTCTTTCTGAGTTTCGCCCTGAACGTTTTCAGAACCTGCAACACCTAATACACCTGAAAGCTCACCGCGGCTAACTGTAGCTGCAATCTCTTTACATGTGATACTGACTTCGTGAATTAGCTCGATAAGATCATAAGGAAGATCTACACCTGCACGTTTCTCATGTAGCAGAAACTGCTTTAATTTCATACCTGTGGTCATAATTGACTCCATAGATGTTTTATAAATTAAACCAGAACTCTGCTCTTGTGGGATAACCCCCTGGGGGAGCAATAAACTGGTCAACTAAAATTTGGTGGCGTATATTAACATATTATAATTTTATGTATATGTGATTTTCTTTTATACCCTCTACAAAACCTCGACACAGCGGGTGTAACCACCTCTTTAAAGCCTGTACGAACCCAGTATAGTTACATTTGAGAGGCTTGAAGGAATCTTGAATACCGTTTGGCTGAAACTGGCATATTACCGTTATTTACGGCCTAAATGAGCAAAATAACCTTCAAAACACTACTAATAATGGAAATTCACTCAAATTACCTATGTGCTAGTAAGCAATCTTAAATCCCAGGACCATAAAGTCTGGCTATGCGCTCAATTTATATAGGGTAATCTCAATATCAAATAAGCAAACTGCTCACTGTTATCAAGATAAAAGCTGTATTTTACAATCCAACTGCACTCCAGTATAAGAATATATAAGGCAGCCAATAAAATTCACATAGCCCACCTATGGTTTGTAGCTGGAGGCAGCCTGGCCTCATTTTTTTAGATTATAATTTATTAACAAAGGCAAGCCTTTCACTTATGCCCATTATACCTGGTAACGGCATTAAGCTATTTAACGATTTACCATCGCCTATAAAAATAATAAAAGAGAGCCTGAAACCACATAGCAACGTACTTAAGTGAAGCACAAAAAATAGCACTGCTATAAACACCCTATTTATAACCTAATGCTTCTAAACCTCCCGTGACAAACCAGAGAAATAAACATGACAATTTCTAAACGCCCACTTGCTTTTTGGCTAATAACAGGCTTCTTGATTTTATCTTTAATTCTACTTGTTATGGGGCAAACCATGGCGATAATCAACTATGACTTTGCAGTTCAACTCGGGCTACAGGAAAGTGTATATGAGGTTGGACAGTTTGGCGTTCAATTAAACCGAGCCTTTGGGGCAAGTGATACACTTATTTATATTCCATTAATAATATTTTCTATTGTTGGACTTATGCTTAAAAAATCATGGTCACTATTCACCACGGCTGCTGTTATGGGTATCTCTTCCTATTGGGCCACAACTTCTGTTTTTTTATTAAACTTTTTAATTGGCATTCCAAACTATCATCTACAGCCTGATACGGTCTATTGGCTTATACTATCTGTGTATATATTTTCTGGCATTAGTGGTCTTTTATATCTGGCCTTCAAAGGCGATCAACTATTATCTTAAATTCAAATAGTATATATATTACGTGGATCACAACATTAAATTAGTGTTAAGGTTATTCACATATGGATACATCTAAGTGAAAAAAATATTAGTCATTGGCTACGTATGGCCTGAGCCAAATTCATCGGCAGCAGGCAGTCATATGATGTCTATTTTACGTTTATTTAAAAAACGAAATTGGCTAGTTGAATTTTCAAGTCCCGCACAACTATCAGACCATGCAATTGAGCTGGCTAGCGAAGGCATCTCAAGCCAAAGTATTTCTTTAAATTGTGATAGCTTTGATGCTTACATTTCAAACTACCAGCCGGATATTGTTATCTTCGATCGTTTTATGATGGAAGAACAATTTGGCTGGCGCGTTGAAAAAAACTGCCCAGATGCACTTAAAATCTTAGATACTGAAGACTTGCAATGTTTACGTAATGCCCGCCATCAAGCTAGTAAGGCGGAACGTGAGCTTACACAGACTGATTTATTCAGCGATTTGGCCAAACGTGAAATAGCGGCTATTTTACGCTGTGACATTTCTTTAATTATTTCAAGTTTTGAAATGAAGTTATTAACTAACACCTTCAATGTGAATACAAACTTGCTTCATTACCTTCCATTTATGGTCGACCTTGATAAATTACCCGGGCTAACCCCTTCTTTCTCTAAACGAAAACATTTTATTACGATTGGTAATTTTCGTCACGCCCCTAACTGGGACATTGTTTTGTATTTACAAAAAATTTGGCCTTTAATTAAAAAGAAACTTCCCGATGCAGAGTTACATATATATGGCTCATACCCTCCCCCCAAAGCTACCGCTTTAAACAACCCTAAAAGCGGTTTTCTTATTAAAGGCTGGGCAGAAAATGCATTTAGCGTAATGAAAAAAGCACGTATCTGTTTAGCTCCCATCAGGTTTGGTGCCGGCATTAAAGGCAAGTTACTTGACGCCATGATTGCGCAAACACCTAGCATTACTACATCTCTGGGCAGTGAAGGTATGCATCAGGATGAACCATGGCCGGGAGTTATTATAGATAACATTGATAATTTTGTAGATGCCGCTGTTAGTTTATACAACAATGAGCAGGAATGGATTAACGCACAAGAAAATAGTCATCACTTATTGCAGGCACGTTATGACAGCATTATTCTCGGTGAACAATTAATATCGAAAATATTAGATGTTGAAGAAAATTTAAATCAACATCGACTTGATAATTTTACAGGCGCAATGCTTAAACACCACTCTATGATGAGTACTAAATATATGTCGCAGTGGATTTCAGCTAAAAACGCATTAAGCAGCAATTCACCCTCAAAATAACACCTTATAATTATACTTCTGATTTAACGACTAGCTTAAGTTGAGTTAATTCCTTATAGTGTTAAGCCTTTACATGACAGACTACTATGAAAATTATTATAACTTGTCATTCATTACTCTACATTAAAATTCATCTATAAATGAAAAAACAATAGGGGAACTAAAACATGCACTTACCGGAAAGCTGGCTAGCCTTAACTTCTTTAGCCCTATTCTGTGGCGCTATAATCGTTGGTGCGACAACTGCCTATGTTCGACTTGCAGATAAAAACACGCCTTTTGATATTGGCATACTACATGGTCGTGTCGGTGTTTTTGGAACAATGCTTTTAATTCTATCTATTGTTATCGGCTCTGAATCCGCTGACACTATAAAGCCTGTAATTGGTTTATTAATTTTGACTATATCAGGTGGCGTTGCCTTATACTTTATTATCAGAAGAAAGGGTATATTACCTAAAAGCATAATAGCTATACATGGCGCTTTTGCTGTAAGCGCAGTTTATACATTATTATTTGGCCTGCCTTTTTAAACATTATAACTTCATTATCGGATTAATAAATAACACATGAATAATTTTTTAAACAAAATACCCACACTTCCATTAGCTTTTGCCGCCATTTTTTTAGGGCTTGCTCCCTTTGTTCCTGAACCACATTTGTGGGAAAAACTGAAAATGCTATTTGATGGCAGCTTAAGTAAGCCAATAGATATTTTTGATTTATTTATGCATGGCACACCGTTGACTCTTTTGATATTGAAGTTAATTTTTACGCCGAAAAATTCAGAGGAAAAATAAAATACACATGTTTTTTAATTTGTTGCAGACACCTAAAACATATCCTGCGGATCAACATCTATTGACCATCTGACTTTATTCACTGTTTTAAGTTTTGTTATACCCGGTACCCAGTGCCTCAATATCGCATGGAGTTTTTTTCTTTCTTTGGATAGCAGAATCAATTGCCAGCGATAGCGGCCTGCTCGTCGCTCCATTGGTGCAGGTAGCGGCCCAAATAACTCTACACCTTCGTAATTTAATGTCTCTCTACATTCATCTAAAAAATCTATACCGTTTTCTTTTTGTATAGATTCACAACGCACAATCACCATATGACTGAACGGTGGAAAACTCGCTTGTTTTCGCTCAAACAGGGCTGATTTCGCAAACCCGGTGTAGCCACTCTCTAATAATGTATGCAATAGTGGGTGCTCAGGGTGATGTGTTTGTATAATAACTTCACCGGCTTTTTTTCCTCTGCCTGCACGCCCTGAAACCTGAATAATTAATTGCGCCATATGTTCAGTGCCACGAAAATCTGCGCTAAACAAACCCTGGTCTGAATTTAAAATACCTACCAGTGTTACGTTGGGAAAGTCATGACCTTTTGCTAACATTTGCGTACCGATAAGTATTTTTGCCTCGCCGGTTCTCGCCTGGTTTAACTTTTTATCGAGCTCGCCCTTTCGTCGCGTTGTATCCCTATCGATACGACTAATAATTACATCTGGAAATTTTTCAGTCAGTGCAACTTCAATACGCTCTGTTCCTGCACCGGGAATATATAAACTTTCATGGTTACATTCGGGGCAGCTGGTAGGTGCCTGTCTTTCGTAACCGCAATGATGGCAACGTAAACGTTGGTTGTGATGATGCAATGTCATATTTGCATCACATCTTTGGCAGGCCGTTGTCCACCCACACTCATGACACATTAATAACGGCGCGTAACCTCGTCTATTTAAAAAAAGCAGAACCTGCCCGTCATTATTTATATGCTCTTCAACTTTATTTAATAATTTATCTGATATGCCATCTTCCATCGGTCGCCGACAAACATCCAATAAACTCACTTTAGGTGGGGCCGCGCCTACCGCACCCCGTTGAGTTAATTCCAGTAAGCTGTATTGACCACGGGAAACATTTTCCAAGCTTTCAAATGAAGGTGTTGCCGAGCCTAACAAAACAGGAATATTTTTATTTTTTGCGCGCACAAGAGCCAGGTCTCTGGCGTGGTAACGAAAACCTTCCTGTTGTTTAAACGAGCTATCATGCTCTTCGTCTAAAATAATCAAACCCAGTTGCGGCATTGGTGTAAATAACGCTGAGCGTGTACCTATCACAACTCGGGCAATACCTTTGCTGGCCTGCACCCAGGCGCTGTGCCTTTGGGTATCATTCAAGCCTGAATGCAGGCTGGCTATGTGCGCCTTAAGCCTTTGAGTAAAGCGCTGCGTTAACTGGGGGGTTAAACTGATTTCAGGCACGAGAACTAATATCTGTAGGTTTTGCTCTAGTGCGTGCTCGATTATGTCTAAATATACTTCTGTTTTGCCACTGCCGGTAATACCCTGTAACAGAAAAGTCTGATAGCGGTTAAATGCTTTGTTCACTTCACTAGCTGCAGCTGCCTGTTCTGAATTTAACTGTACCTCGACAACTGATTTATTATTTTGCTGATTCATCACCTGGCCTGCCACCGGCTCGGTCAGTGAGGCAACTGCGCTTTGCACTTTATCTTTTACTTCAACCAGTGACTTATTAACCAGCGCTTGAAGAGGGGAGCGCCAGTTGTCCCAATCTTCATTTAACTGGCTAGAAATTAGCTCTGACTGTTGTGAATTCTGCAAATAACGCAATAATGCTGCCTGTTTTGGTGCTCGCTTAAACTCAGCCACATCAGAAGACCGGCCTGTTTCAGTTAATGACCAGTGGCTCTCCGACCTTAATTCGGCAAGCTCTCCTTCTCTCAGACGCTTTGGCAGGGCACTAAATATCACGTCTCCTAGTGGATGATGATAATAAGCCGCTGCCCATTCCAGTAATTTGATTAAATCAGCGGGCAAAATCGCCTGATCATCAATAACTTCTATAATCGGTTTTAGTTTTGAAACCGGATAACTCGATTCATTACCCACGGAAACAACTAAACCCACTAACTGCTTACGCCCAAATTGCACACGCACACGCCCCCCCCTGACAGGAGCAGGCTCAATGTTCGTTGGTATCAAATAATCAAACAGACTATAGAGGGGTACTGGAACAGCAATTCTTGCAATAACGTGGTTTGACATGTGTGTATTGTGCCAGTGAATGGGCGTAAAATGGAACCTTGAAATTTTTAAAAAAAAAGCTGTACAAATGAATTTCTTACAGGTTTTTTATTTTGTCCACAAAAGCTGTGGATAACTCTGTGGAAAACATATCTTTTAAAGCATAAATACGTGATTCCAGCGTAAAACCCTTCAAATTGATCATTTTTTAATCAATTTATATTTTCATATATTACAACAACTTAGAGCATCTTTTCTGTGAAAACGCTATATATACAGTGTTTTCATTTTTTAAACCAATAACAATTGTCACAATGTGTATAAGTGTTTCCTTGAATGGAATTTATTCCATCTTTTCATGTGATATTTAATCAATTCATAGAATGCTTATCACATAATGTTAAAGTAATAGATTACACAGCATCACCTAACTCATTGTATTTACTAGAAATAAAAACTTATCCCCTAATCCTGTGGATAAGTCTGTTGATAAGCCCTGAAAAGATGCCTACGAACACTCATTTTATACACTATGTAACAATCTGGTCACATTTTAACCAGATATAAAAGTCTATAAAAACAACAACTTAACTTCCTTCTTCGCTATTTGGTTAAAAAACGTACAGATATAGACCAATTCAAAGTCTCTCTGTGTATAACATTACCTACGAAGCCTATTTATCTTAGCAAGGCAAGCTATTATTTTATCTGTACGCCCATCGCCTGGTTGTCTATAACGATTTGCTTTAGCCGGGCAGCAATCGTCATAACTTTATCCATCCAGAACACCGCTTTATTATCGTCTAGCTGCTCACCCAATGTTTCACTGAATANTGCCAACCACATTTCCAGATCTTCCTGCTTTATACCCAATGGAAAATGCTTACCAATCATATCGATTTTTGGTGGTTGCTCTAGCGAGCCTCCCATACTGATCCACCAAAAATCGATAATACGCTTTTCGTGCTCTGCAAAATCATCAATGTGCTCAAAAAAATGGGCTAGCTTGGGGTGCTTAATCACTTTTTCATAAAATGCGCTTACCACATTTTCTATTTCTTTATAACTCGGGGCATTTGACATATTTACTTCTGTTCTCTATCTGGATAATCTGCGTATGCTAACACCTAAGAGGTCACCTCGCATGAGCCTTTGGCATCACCTGTCTGAACAGATAAGCCTGCATACAGATTCACATTTTAAAATTAACCATCACGCGCCCATAGGCGGCGGCTGCATTAACGAAGCCTATCGTGTCAGCGACGGAAACTCTGCCTACTTCGTGAAGCTAAATAGTAGCCAATATCATGATATGTTTGAGACAGAGGCTCTCTCACTGCAAGAAATGCAACTGGGTACAGTAAGGGTACCCAAACCCATATGCTCAGGCCAGACAGAAACTCAGGCCTATTTAGTGCTTGAATATTTAGCGCTCTCCGGTCGCCCTGATCCAGCTTTATTTGGGCAACAGATCGCCGCGATGCACCAAATAACCTCAAACCAGCATGGCTGGCTTAGAGATAACACCATTGGCGCTACACCGCAGCTAAATAACCGCTCCAATAACTGGGTGAGCTTCTGGCGCGAACAGCGCCTGCTACCTCAACTAAATCTGGCCCACAAAAATGGCTATGGCTCAGCCCTCTCACCAGTAACAGATAAATTACTAGCTGATTTTGAGCGCCTGTTTGATTCTTACAGCCCACAGCCTTCTATGTTGCATGGCGACCTGTGGGGAGGTAATGCGGCTGCTTTAGCCGATGGCACAGCGGTAATTTTTGACCCAGCCTTCTATTACGGTGATCGAGAAACTGATATAGCCATGACACAGCTTTTCGGTGGCTTTGAGCCCAGGTTCTATGCCGCATATAACGAAGCCTGGCCATTGGATGCTGGCTTTGCCGTACGTAAAACGTTTTATAATTTTTACCATATCCTTAATCACCTTAATTTATTTGGTGGGGGTTACCTTGGACAGGCTATTTCAATGGCTGAGAAAGTATTAGCAGAGATTTAATTGCTGACGGGCCGCCCACCACCCTGCTTACCCGGCTGAATTTACCACAGCTAACAGAGCGCCGATATTTCCCCGTGGAGACGCGCCAAAACAATGTAGTTACACTTTTATAAACATATCTGAAGCAAAACTACCTAGTTAACTGGTAACCCTACCTTTCTACATGTAAAATTCGCCCTCTGATTTTTTAACGGCCAGCACATTGAAAAACACTATCCAGACTCTACTGACTCAGGCACTAAGCGGCCTGAAAACCAACGGCGTAATTGCATCTGATATTTCACCTGAAATCCAGATTTCTCGCACGAAGGACAAAACTCACGGTGATTTTGCGTGCAACCTGGCTATGATGCTGGCAAAACCTGCAAAGAAAAACCCTCGCGAGATAGCTCAGTCTTTAATCGATGCGCTACCAAATAGTGATATTTTAGAGAAAGTTGAAATCGCTGGCCCGGGGTTTATTAATTTCTTTATTAAACAAAGTAACATTCTGTCTGTTATTGACACCATTAATACGCAGGCCGAAACCTACGGTTTAAGCAATATCGGTGCTGGACGTAAGGTTCAAATTGAATTTGTTTCAGCTAACCCGACTGGACCTTTACACGTTGGCCACGGCCGTGGCGCTGCTTATGGTGCAACGGTTGCTTCTCTGTTAGCAGCCATTGGTTTTGAGGTACACCGTGAATATTATGTTAATGATGCAGGTCGTCAAATGGATATTCTTGGCACCAGCGTATGGTTACGTTACCTCGAACATTGTGGCGTTGAAATTACCTTTCCGAGCAATGCTTATAAAGGTGAGTATGTAAAAGATATAGCCGAACAACTTTTTGCTCAGCATGATAAAAACCTGATGCATCCCAGCGCCGCTGTTTTTGAAGGTATTCCCGCTGACGAACCTGCCGGTGGCGATAAAGAAGTTCATATTGACGCGTTAATTAATCGGGCTAAAACATTACTCGGTGATGAATCTTACCGTCAGGTTTTTGATTTAGGTTTAAATATTATAATTGATGATATACGCGAGGACCTGAGTGAGTTTGGTGTTGAGTTTGAAGAGTGGTTCTCAGAGCGAAGCCTGGCTGGAAAAGGCTTAATTAAGCAAGCGGTTGAACGCTTACAAGCGGCCAATTACGTTTATGAAAAAAATGGAGCCCTGTGGTTTAAGTCTACAGAATTTGGCGATGAAAAAGACCGTGTTGTTGTGCGTGACAATGGTCAAAGCACATATTTTGCTTCAGACATTGCCTACCACATGGACAAACTAGAGCGCGGTTTTGATCGAGTTATAGATATCTGGGGTGCAGATCATCATGGATACATTCCACGTGTTAGAGCCGCATTACAGGCACTAGGAGATGATGTAGATAAACTTGATGTCCTATTAGTTCAGTTCGCTATACTTTATCGCGGCGGTGAAAAAGTACCTATGTCTACACGCTCAGGCTCTTTCGTTACCTTACGTGAGTTACGTTCTGAAGTTGGCAATGATGCGGCACGTTTCTTTTATGTATTACGTAAATGTGAACAGCATATGGATTTTGATCTTGATCTGGCAAAATCGCAAAGCAGTGACAATCCGGTATATTACATTCAATATGCACATGCTCGTATTTGCAGTATCTTCCGTCAGCTGGAAGAAAAACAATTAACTCATGACATTAAAATGGGTAGTGAAAATCTTTCTTTGTTAACAGAAAAACATGAGATTGACCTGGCTGTTTCTTTAGCAAAATATCCTGAAATACTGGAAAAAGCAGCGCTCAATGAAGAACCTCATATACTAGCTCACTTTTTACGTGACCTGGCAAACGAGCTTCACACATACTACAACGCTCATCAATTTATTGTTGATGATGGAGCTGTTAGAAATTCACGACTTACTCTAATAAATGCTACTCGTCACGTACTTCATAATGGCCTTAAGTTATTAGGTGTTAGTGCACCGGAAAGGATGTAATGCCAGCTTCGCGTGATTTAAAGGGACGTCATATGTCAAATAAAAAGCCCGTACCCGGATATGTCTGGATGTTTGCGGGACTGGCTATTGGTTTATTTGCATCTTTTCTTATGTATCTCGACAAACAACCCGCTGAAGAAGTTAGTTTTACAGAAGCGGTGAAGCAGGAATTAAAAAAAGCTCGTGAGCAACAAAAATTAGAAGTTGAAGCACGAACCGAACAATCAGTTTCAGATGTTACCGAAAAAAGCAATATCAAAAAACCTCGTTTTGAGTTTTACACCATTCTTTCTGAGCTGGAAGTATTTGTGCCAGAGCCTGAAGTTGATAACAAAAAGCCCAATAACACAAATAACACAAATAACACAACTCTCCCGGTTAATACTTCTTCGGGTAAGAAGTATTTGTTACAGGCGGGGTCATTTAAAAGCCAACAAGATGCAGAGCGTCTAAAAGCAAGCCTTGCATTGCTCGGTGTGCAATCATCGATACAAAGTGTAAATATCAACCGTGATAACTGGCATCGCGTACGTATCGGGCCATTTAGCAACCCCACGCTATTACGTGAAACTCTGAGCACTTTAAAACAAAATAATATACATGCTATGACGATGGAGTTAAAATAACGCCATTCTTCAGCCCCCTTCTCAACAGAAGCACTATGGGGCCGAGTCACTTTTCAAAATACTCAAACACTGCGTAGACAGTGTGTTGTATAGATAGAACCAAAACAGTAACGCTGAATATTTTTCGGCCTTATTGGCACTTTATTATGGGGCAGTTGATGTTAGAGCTATTTGATAATGCATGGATGAGCAAGTACAAAGATGAATGGAATAAAGACCCTTATTTAACAAAAATTCTTAGTGAAATATGCTTTTCTTCTATAATTGGATATGGCTTTCCTGATGAAGACAAACCACGCAGTTGCATTACTATTGAAGACGGTTATGCCGTTGATGCTGGCGACTATAATGGCCAGACACTTAACTGGGATTTACGAGCAAAAGAAGGTCACTGGAAAGAGTGGATTAATCGTGAAGTAGGATCGACAGGGTTAGGCCTGGCTTACAGCACTGGTAAATTAAAATTTGTTGAAGGCGATTATAAATCAATGATTAAAAATTCTGCCACAGCATCTCCGTTTATTAAAAGCTTTTCTGCAATGGGGCGAGTTTAAACCATTTGTTTTTTATTACTTCACATATGAGATAACTCTGCCAACAAGAGTTATATACTAACAGGCATTCTCTTAGTGCATAAAAGTCTAGAAAAAAACCTACCCTTTCTAATAGAAGAATTTTCTAGCAGCGGCACATCTATCGATAGTCGCTGGAAATCTATTTTACAACGTTTTTTTTCAGACTGCATTCTGATTAACTCAACCCACAAAATCACTCAATCCTGTATAAATGATAAACATAACATGCTGGAAGTTCCTTCCATATTGTTAAATTATGGCTACATACTCAACTCAAAAGACAAGGGCACTCAGTTCAACAATGATGATATAGAACTCGCCAGTTCGCTACTCAAGCTAACAAAGCAGTTTATTACAATAGAGGAGGCGGTTGAGAAAGGCGCTTCTGATGAACGTCAACGTATCGCACGTGATTTACATGATGATGTCGCGGCCCGTATGTTAACTTTGATCCATTCAGCTAAAGATGAGCATACGATCGCCCTTTCACG
>JGI24724J26744_10002373_pt1 | contig 12549 bp, 9 predicted proteins | sample Cruoilmetagenom7_FD_26744 | JGI IMG/M metagenome (IMG submission 26744)
GAAGTCACGCAAACCGGCGAAGACACCTTACTCAGCGAAATCGTGCGCTTGATGGAAGCCGCCGAAGACGCCCGCGCAAAGTATGTCGCCCTGGCCGACCGAGTGGCGCGTCTGTACGCCCCGCTGGTGCACACTTTAGCCGCTGGCGCGTTCTTGGGCTGGTGGCTGATCGCCGGACTGGGCTGGCAAGACTCGTTGATGATCGCCATCGCNGTGCTGATCATCACCTGCCCATGCGCGTTGGGNTTGGCCGTACCCGCTGTGCAAGTGGTCGCGGGCGGACGATTGTTACAACGCGGNATCTTGCTCAAGACCGGCACCGCGTTGGAACGCCTCGCCAGCGTTGACGTCGCGGTGTTCGACAAGACCGGTACGCTGACCCGNGGCACGCCGCAATGGGTCAACCGCGANGCAATCAGCGAAGACGACATTCATCTGGCGACGTCCCTGGCGATTGTCAGCAAACACCCTTTATCNCGTGCGCTGAGCCGNGAAATCGCNGGCGTNCCNGCCGCCGAAGGCGTCGAGGAGGTGCCTGGATCGGGCCTCAAGCTGATGACGGCGGACGGCGAAGTGCGCCTAGGTCGTCGCGGCTGGTGCGGGGTTAAAGAGGATGGCGAGCATGCTGAAGCCGAGCTTTGGTTGGCGCGCCCCAACGTGGCCCCTGTGCGTTTTGCGTTTACTGATCAAGTACGCAGCGATGCCCATGCAACCATCGCCGCGCTGAAAGCCCAAGGCATTCGCGTCATGCTGCTGTCTGGTGACCGTGCGGCGGCGGTCGAGGCTGCCGCTAATGATGCCGGGATCGACGACTGGCACGCCGAGCTGAAACCGGCGGACAAAGTCGCGCGCTTGAGCGAGCTGGCGGACCAGGGCCAGAACGTAATGATGATCGGTGACGGCCTCAACGATGCCCCTGCGTTGGCCGCCGCACATGTATCACTGTCACCGTCCAGCGCCGCCGATGTCAGCCAAACTGCAGCCGACGTGATCTTTCAAGGCGACAAGCTGGCTCCGGTTTTAGAAGCCTTGCACGTGGCAAAATACGCAGACAAACTGATCAAGCAAAATTTTGCCTTATCGTTCGCCTACAATGCTGCGACCATTCCGATGGCGTTGGCGGGAATGGTCACACCACTGATCGCCGCCATCGCCATGTCGACCTCATCTTTGGTGGTGATCAGCAATTCGCTGCGTTTGGGCCTTGGCAAAGGTTTCACATTGAAACGCCAAACGGATTTTCAGTCGAACAAGCCGGTGCAACCCGCCGCGCAAAAGGATACTTGAACGTGGAATCTCTGATTTACCTCATCCCAATTGCGCTGGTGTTGGGTTTGTTGGCCCTGTTTGCGTTCTTATGGGCGCTCAAATCCGGCCAATACGAAGACATGGAAGGCGCCGCCAATCGCATCTTGTTCGACGACGACGATACTCCTGCCCCCCCTAAGAAAGACGCAAAAGGTCAGGACTGATTTTTCAGCGTTAAGGCCACCGCCAGCGGACCCAACGCTGCAAACAAATGCTTGATGGTGTGCCCGGAAACGCTTTCGCCCAACAGCGCCAAAACCTCAGCGTCGAAATGCTCAGTCAGCTTGGCCAGGGCGTAAAATACGAACGCACCGAAGATGGCCCGCCACGAGATCCATTTGCCGTACGGCCACAGCCCCATAATCAGCGGGATCAGCAAAACCGGCAGGAATTGAACCAAAATATATGCGCGCAGGTCATCGGTAAGATGCCAATACACCGCACTGAACACACCCACGCCGATCAATGCCGGCAAAGCCCACCGCACCCCGATCCGGTCCCAGATCACCGCGCCAAGCAGCGCCATGAAGCCCACCGTCATCGGCAAGCGGTCCCAAAACAAGGTCGCATTGTCCGGCGCCCAGTGATAGTAGGCCGAGCCCGGCCCCACCAGCGCAACGCCGATAAAAAATACCGCCAAGGGCAGACGCGCATCTTGTGACCAAGCCCCTGGATCGGTGCGCTTGAACACCACCCACACGCCATAAAGCCCCACGGCGACAAACGGTGTATTGGACACCACATCGCCAAAGTTGGGAATGCCCAACCAACCACGCGGGTCGGAAAAATCGTGATAAGCCAGCGGTTGAGAAATCGGTGCGACAAACACGAACATCGCCGCGATTGAGCCCAACGCGATGACGCTCACCAGCCACAGTTTCAACGCGTCGCTCATGCTTCAGCCAATCGCGCCTGCACCAAGGTCTCAACGCCCGGATAGTCGGTTTTGCCGCTGCCCAACAAGGGCAGTTCATCGACCGCCAGGACTAATTTCGGCACCATGATTTCGGCGATGCCCGAGCCTTTGGCGGTTTTCAACAGATCATCGCGGCTGGCTTGATCGAACTCGCTGACCAGCACCACCTGTTCGCCTTTTCGGGGATCGGGCAAGATGATTGCGGCGTGACGCATGTTCGGCCAAGTGGTCAGCGCCAGATCTTCGACCGCGCCCAGCGACACCATTTCACCCGCGATTTTGGCAAAACGCTTGGCGCGGCCTTGGATGGAAACGAAGCCATGCTCGTCAATCGACACAATGTCACCAGTGTCGTACCAGCCATCTTTGGGCGGGACCAACACGCCGGGGTTATCTGCCAACAGGTAGCCCATCATCACGTTGGGGCCACGCACCACCAGCTTGCCGCCAGTCTCAATGCCCGGCACGGCTTCCAGCTTGCGTTCGATCCCCGGCAATATGCGGCCCACGGTGCCGAGCTTAAAGTGCATCGGCGTGTTGAACGACAGAACCGGCGCGGTTTCGGTTGCGCCGTAGCCTTCCAAAATGCGCAGGCCGAATTTATCGACAAAGGCCTTGCGGGTTTCGTCTTTGACCTTTTCCGCGCCGGCACAAACGTAACGCACCTTAAAAAAATCGTACGGATTGGCGGCACGCGCGTAGCCGCTTAAGAACGTGTCGGTGCCGAACATGATGGTCGCGTTGGTGTCGTATACCAGTTCCGGAACCACCCGGTAATGTAAGGGGGATGGATACAAAAACGTGCGCACCCCGGCCAATACCGGCAGCAACAAGCCGCTGGTGAGTCCGAAGCTGTGAAACACCGGCAACGCGTTGAACACGATGTCGGTGGGATTGAATTCGATCCGCGCTGCCAACTGATAGCGATTGGCGAGCAGGTTGTCGTGGCTCAACACCACGCCCTTAGGCGTACCTTCCGATCCAGACGTGAACAACACCGCTGCCGGACGCTCAGGGTCTTTGACGAAACCCCGGTGCCACGCGCGGGCCGCGAAGGTTGAGAACATCATCGCACCGAGCTTGTCGAAAAGACCAATGCTGGCTTTGACGTCTTCCAGCCACACCACCTTGGTGTGCTGGCTCAAGGCATTGATCGTGTCGTGCAGCTCGCCTGCGTCGATGAACGCTTTTGACGTCAGTAAAACGTCTGCTTCCGCCGTTTTCAGCGCCGAGGTCATGTTGCCCACACCGGCCGAAAAGTTCAGCATCGCGGGCACTCGCCCAACCGCTTGCAGGGCGAAAAATGTCACCGCCGCACCGACCGAATTGGGCAGCAGCACGCCAACGTTGGCGCCCTTGCCCGTCAGCTTGGCGAGCTTGCGCCCCAGCGCGATGGAACCGGTCACCAGCTTTCCGTAACTCAGCGGCGCACGGTTGATGTCTTCCAACACGATGGTGCGCGCACCATGGATCGTACGCGCATCCAAAAGCGCATCGAACAAGGTTTGACGGGTGCGGCGCGATTCAAACATCAAATCGCTCATCACGTCGTACAGTTCCAAGCCCGCCTGAGCACGACGGCCCGAACCTTTCAGCTCTTCGTTCACCGTCAGGCGGCGCGGCGGCAAAACAGTCAAAGTGATTTTTGGGAACCAGCGCCGACGTACCGTACCTTTCAAGCGCGAAAACTTCGAAAACTCAGCACCGTCGATGCGCACCGGCAGCACGTCCGCATCGGCCTTATCAGCGATCAACGCGGGGCCCTCGTAGACCTTCATCAAACCGCCAGTGACCGTGATGCGGCCTTCGGGAAAGATCACACACTTTTTGCCTTTGGCGACTTCCTTGATCAACGATTTGGTGCTGAGCGGCTTGGTCGGGTCCATGGGAAACGCTTCGATTAAGGACAAAAACGGTTTCACCCACCAACGGTCCGCCATATGGGTGTTGATGGCGAACATTGGTTTTTCCGGCAAGAATGCCGCCAGCAACGCACCGTCCAAGAACGACACGTGATTAACCACGATCACCGCCTTATCGCCAACCGCTTTCCAGTTTTCCAGGCCCTTGACCTCAACGCGAAAGGCCAGCTTGAACAGCCACACCAAAAACGCCTTGATCAGCGCGTCGGGCAGCAATCGGCAAATGTACAGCGCCACGCCTGCGTTGGCGATGGCCACTGTCATAAACACGCCGGGCACCGTCATGCCCCCAGCCAATAGCCCCGTCACCGCCAACGCGGAGCCCACCATGAACAAGGCATTGATGATGTTGTTGGACGCGATGTCGCGTGAACGATGCGTTTCTTCTCCGCGGCTTTGTAAGATGGCGTACAGCGGCACGATATACAGCCCGCCGCATATGGCGACCATCAACAGATCTGCCGTGATGCGCATGCCGATGGGCTGGCTCAAAAACGCCTGCACCCCGGCCAATTCACCACCCACGCCGATCAATGCGGAAACGTGGGTGCTGGCAAAATACAGATCGGCCATGAACACGGTCATCAAGATTGCACCGAACGGCACATACTTTGCCGTGACCTCGCCTTTTAGCAGCTTGCTACACAGCATCGACCCGATGGCGATGCCGATGGAAAAAATCGACAGGAACAACGTCACCACGCCTTCATCACCGTTCAACGTCACCTTGGCGAAGGTCGGAAACTGACTGAGGAAGGTTGCGCCCACCAGCCAAAACCACGAAATGCCGAGGATCGACAAAAACACGTCGCGGCGACTCGTTGCATGACGGATCATGCGCGCCGTAGCACCAATAACGTTGAAATCTACCTTGAGGTTTTGATCCATTGCAGGCGCGGTGGGAATGAACAGACTGGCTCCATAGCCCAACAACGCCACACCAATGATCAACGATGAGACCACCAACACCCCGCCGCCGGTCAGAATCAGCAATCCTCCCGTAATGGTGCCCAACAAGATGGCGAGAAAGGTACCAGCCTCGACCATCGCGTTACCTGAGATCAATTCATTGGCGTGCAGGTGTTGCGGCAAGATCGCGTATTTCACCGGGCCGAACAGCGACGACTGTGCGCCCATCAAAAACAGCACCGTCATCAACGCCCAGACGTTTTGACTGAGAAAGGCTGCAGCCGCCCCGGTCATGATTACCACCTCGGCGGCTTTGACAAACCTCGACAATGTCGCCTTGTCGAAGCGGTCCGCCAACTGCCCGGCCGTCGCGCTGAACAGGAAAAACGGCAAGATGAACACACCTGCTGCGGCCGTCACCATCAACGGGCCATCCACGCCCGCAGCATCGGCCAACTCATAAGTCACCAACATCACCAGTGCGCTTTTGAACAAATTATCGTTCATCGCGCCCAAAAATTGGGTGATGAACAATGGTAAAAAGCGACGGCTTTTCAACAGGTGGACCATATCGAAACTCATGGTGTCTTTTCCCCTTAAGAGCGAACCGCGCCGATAAATTCAGCGCTAAAGGATATCACGTCGGCATTGTTCATGATGAAGGTGTGGCTAGAAGGCACGACAATATGCTTGCTCATTTTCGCCAACTTGGTTTCTTCTATGCTCACCACACCGTCACCTTGCGACGTAGAACTCACACGCCCCGCGACAATCGCAAACGGCGACGGTGGCGTAGACATCTCCTGCATAGCGGGTGAAGCCAAATCCGTCAAAGCCGGACCGAGCAGAATGCGAAAAAAGGCGTACTGCGATAAGTTACGCGCAACACTGCTGCCTTGGCTGGGCGGTGCCAGCATCACCACACGGCCCACCACAAATTCAGGTTTATGCAACGCCAACGCCTGGCGCACCAGCGGGCCGCCCATCGAATGGGTGATGAACGACACCGTGCGCACGCCTTTCAACCCCGCCAAGACGCGGTTGAGCGCCAACGCGTGNTCTTTGATCGATCCTTGAGTGCTGGCGTAATTGAATTGGATTGGCTCAAAGCCAAGTGCTCCCAACTCTTCGGCCATCTTGTCCAGGCTATGCGCAGATCGCCCCAATCCATGCACCAAGACCACCGCATCGGGACGCGGAGCTTTGATGCGCCCTTGCGCCGCCACGGTGTCCAACGCAGACAGCATAGCTTGCTCCCCACCCCAATCGCGGCGCAGGTCATGACTGTCCAACAAGCGGCAGTGCCCGGTCCAGGCATGGCACTGCACCCGCCAACCGTCACTGATGCGCACATCGGTCCACAATTGACGTCCGCCGAACGTCGGCAGCGGTATGTTGAACACCAGCGACGCCGCCTGCACAATCAGCACTGCGGCAAATCCCCACACCAAGAGCGTTTTCCAACTGCGGCGCTTGAATAGAGTGGGCAGTTTCATCCTTGAACTTTCTTCTTCACTTACGCATGGGACTGCTGGCGTATTGTCTTTACGCCCAAAAGCCGCCTTAGAGCGCGGTTTATACTTGGGGGCGGTTTTGATGTGAGCGGTTTTGCGCTTTTCCATCGCTCGCCCACTCAACAACATCTCCCCATAAGAACCGGCAAGATCGCCGTTTCCTTTGATGCCAAAACCGGGATTACTCACATGCTTGCTCATGACCGCTGATCCTATAACGCGCCACAATGTAAACAATCGTTCACTTACATTAATGTCAGTGATCCACAATGTCAATTGTGTCCACTTGATCATGGCAAATCCCGCGCATTTGGGCGATGACGGGCATCACATGGGCAGTTTCGGTGAAATCAGGCATAAAAAAAACGCCGCCCCTAAGGACGGCGTTTTGCAGCATTATAAAGACGAGCTTAGGTACCCTTATCGGTATCGATGGCGTAGCCTTCACCGCGCACGGTGCGGATCACGTCTTCGCCGCCGCCTNCGTTCAAGGCTTTGCGCAAGCGACGGATGTGCACATCGACGGTGCGATCTTCGACATAAACATCGCGGCCCCACACCAGATCAAGCAACCGTTCGCGCGAAAACACCCGGCTCGGCTTTTCCATCAAGGTTTTGAGCAAGCGAAATTCAGTGGGCCCCAAGTGAATCGAACGGCCGCCCCGGTTCACTTTGTGCTGTGCCAGATCCATGGCGATGTCTGAATACTGNAACGCCTCGCTCGATAGCGACGGATTGGCGCGGCGCAGCAGCGCCTTGATGCGCGCNACCACTTCACGTGGGCTGTAAGGCTTGACCACGTAATCGTCGGCACCGGTTTCGATGCCGCGCACCCGATCCTCTTCCTCACCGCGTGCGGTCAGCATCAAGATGGGAATTTCGCGGGTGTCAGAGGATCCGCGCAACTGGCGACAGACTTCGATACCGCTGAGACCCGGCAACATCCAATCGAGCACGATCGCATCGGGGGTGTTTTCTTGGGCCATCAACAAGCCCTCTTCCCCATCTTGGGCGATCAGCACACGGAAACCTTCTTTTTCAAGATTGTATGACAACAGCTCCGCTTGGGGCGGCTCGTCCTCAACAATCAAAACCATGTGTTCCAACTTCGTCTCCTCAACCCTCTTCGATCACGGTCTCACTGGACAGATCGCTTTTGGGGCGTTCATCGGCAGGCATTTCGCCAGACACGAGAAAGTGTACGTTTTCGGCGATCGATGTGACGTGATCGCCAATACGTTCGACGTTTTTGGCCACAAACAAAAGATGCGTGCATGCCGTAATGTTACGCGGGTCCTCTAACATGTAGGTCAACAGCTCGCGAAACAAGCTTGTATGCATCAAATCGACTTCTTCGTCGCGCATGCGCACATCGTCGGCCTTTGCAATATCATGCGCGCCATAAGCATCGAGAACGTTTTTAATCATGCTCTGAACTTGGCGCGCCATGCGCTGGATGCTTGCGGTCGCGTTGCCCACCGGTTCCATGGCCGACAAGGTCAAGGTGCGTTTAGCGACGTTTTTGGCGTAATCGCCAATGCGCTCCAGATTCGCCGCCATTTTCAAAGCCACCACAACCGCACGCAGATCGTCGGCCATCGGTTGGCGCAACGCCAGCACGCGGATGGTGAAATTGTCGATCTCTTCTTCAAGTAGATCGATCTGCTTGTCGGTTTCGATAACCTTTTTCGCCAACGCCACATCGCGGCGATTCAGCGCATCGACGGCATCGGCCAGTTGACGCTCGGCCAGACCGCCCATTTGGGCAATAATGCTGTCCAGACGGCCCAGATCTTCGTCAAAAGACGTAACGATATGTTCGTTTTCCATCGGGTTGCGGTCCCCTTAACCGATGCGGCCCGTGACGTACGCTTGCGTGCGTTCGTCGACGGGTTTTGTGAAAATGTCAGTGGTGTCGCCCTGCTCAACCAGCTCGCCGAGATGGAAGAATGCGGTCTTCTGCGAAACGCGCGCCGCTTGCTGCATGGAGTGCGTCACCATGATGATGGTGTAATTTTGCTTCAGCTCATCGATCAGTTCTTCGATCTTCGCGGTTGCTATAGGATCAAGCGCCGAGCATGGCTCATCCATCAAAATGACNTCAGGTTCAACGGCAATGGCGCGGGCGATGCACAAGCGCTGTTGCTGACCACCGGAAAGCCCCGTACCCGGAGCTTCCAAACGATCCCGAACCTCATCAAGAAGCCCGGCTTTCTCCAAACTGGTCAGAACAATTTCGTCCATCTCAGTCCGGTTTTTGGCCAGTCCGTGAATCCGTGGACCGTACGCGACATTATCATAGATCGATTTGGGAAACGGATTGGGCTTTTGAAACACCATTCCGACGCGCGCGCGCAAATGCACGACGTCAACGCCGCGGGCGTAGATATCTTCACCGTCCAACAAGATCGAACCTTCGATACGGCAGCCGTCGACGACATCGTTCATACGGTTGAGGCAGCGCAAGAATGTCGATTTGCCGCAGCCGGACGGGCCAATCAGCGCCGTGACCATGTTTGACGGAATGTCGAGGTTGATGCTTTTCAGCGCCTGCTTGTCGCCGTAATAAACATCAACGCCTTGTGCCGTGACCTTATGCGGCGTGCTCATGCCCTGCGTATCAACGCGGGCCTTATCAGACACTTCGGTGTGAATGGCAAGTTCCATAAATCGTGCTCCTTACCAGCGTTGTTCGAACCGTCGGCGCAAAATCACGGCGACCAGGTTCATAACAATGAGAAAACCAACGAGGACGATGATCGCCGCAGCGGTGCGTTCAGAGAACGCGCGCTCGGGACTATCCGCCCACAAATAAATCTGCACCGGCAAAGCCGTCGCCGGATCGACGAAGCTAGCCGGAATATCGACGATGAAGGCCACCATGCCGATCATCAGCAGCGGCGCACTTTCACCCAATGCCTGGGCCATACCAATGATTGTTCCGGTCAACATACCGGGCATCGCCAACGGCAAGACATGATGCAGAACCGTCTGCACTTGGCTTGCCCCCATGCCATAAGCCGCCTCACGGATCGATGGCGGCACCGCACGCAATGCGGCGCGCGCGGCGATGATAATCGTCGGCAACGTCATCAGCGCCAGCACCATGCCGCCAACAACCGGGGCGGAACGTGGCAACATGAAAAAATTGAGGAACACCGCCAAGCCAAGCAAACCGAACACAATCGACGGCACCGCGGCGAGGTTGTTGATGTTGACCTCGATCAAATCGGTCCACCTGTTTTTGGGCGCGAATTCTTCAAGATACACAGCCGTCATAATGCCCAGCGGGAACGACAGCAAAAAGCAGATCGAAAGGCTCAGCAACGAGCCCATGAATGCGCCGAGGATACCGGCCAGTTCAGGCTCACGTGAATCGCCCGACGTGAATAAGCGGGTGTTGAACTTCAATTCGATGGCGTCATTGGCTAGCCATTGATCAACCCAAACAATTTCTTGGTCGGTGACACGGCGGTCGTCTTCCGGCGCATTGCGGTCGATGGCGCCTTTCATCAACATATCGATGTCGTCCGATGACGGCAGCCATATGGTGCGCACTTGACCGGCTAGGGACGGATCCTCCCTATACATATTCTGAAGATCGAAGCCTGCTCCAGAGCTCATCAACTTGTAGAGTACCCTTTTGTCACGCCGATTGCCGACATCAGGAAACGTTTCACGCATGGCAGCCTTAACGATACCCTGCCAGTCGTTGTCTTGAATATGTTGCTCATCGAACGTGACCGTCAAAGCGACATGGGTTTGTTGAAAAGCGCCGATCCCGCGCACCCCGATGGCGGTCAACATCACCGCTAGAAATGAAACGGCGATGGCGATGGCGACGATGCCGTACAGGCGAAAGCGTTTTTCCGCACGGTAACGTTTGGCGAGGCCAGCCTGAATGCGTTCGGATTTGCTGATGGAATCAGTCATACTGCTCACGGTACTTTTTGACGATGTGAAGGGCGATAACGTTCAAAACCAGCGTGGTGACAAAAAGCATCAAACCGAGCGCAAACGCGGCCAAGGTCTTGGCGCTGTCGAATTCTTGATCACCGGTCAAAAGCGTGACGATCTGCACCGTCACGGTGGTCACAGCCTGCAAAGGGTTTGCCGTTAGATTGGCCGCCAAACCAGCCGCCATCACCACGATCATGGTTTCACCGATGGCGCGCGATGCGGCCAACAAAAGCCCACCCATAATGCCGGGCAAGGCTGCTGGTAAAACCACGTTGCGGATCGTTTCGGATTTGGTGGCGCCCAGACCGAAAGAACCGTCACGCATAGCTTGCGGCACGGCGTTGATGACATCATCGGACAAGCTTGAAATCAACGGCGTGATCATGATGCCCATAACAAGCCCTGCGGCGAGCGCACTTTCCGACGACACATCCAAGCCAACCGCCTCACCCGTACCGCGCAACCACGGCGCAACCACAAGTGCTGCGAAAAAGCCGTAGACCACAGTCGGGATGCCGGCGAGAATTTCCAAGATCGGCTTGACCCAGTTGCGCACGCTGACGTGGGCATACTCGGCCAGATAAATCGCCGCAAACAAACCCACCGGCGTCGCCACGAGCAGCGCAATGGCGCTGATCAACAGTGTTCCGGCAAACAACGGCACCGCACCGAACGATCCGGAGGCGCCGACTTGATCCGCACGAATAGCGGTCTGCGGGCTCCATTCCACACCGAATAAAAAATCGGTCATGGGGATTTCACCGAAAAAGCGCAGCGCTTCAAACAACAGCGAAGCAACAATGCCGACGGTGGTTAAAATCGCGACCGTGGAGCTTGCGATCAAGATACCCTTGATCACGGTTTCCACGGCCTTCTTCGCGCGCCGGGCTGGCGTGACGTACATCCGGCCTCCACCAGCCCTCGATGCGCGAATTTTTTGTATCGTTGACGTTGTCACGTCTGAAATCTCCAAACAAATCCCGGCGGCGGCTTAAAATACGTCGACCGCCGCCGGTTGTTTTGTTCTAACCAGGCCCGCGAATTACATCGACAGGTTAGCAAGTGCCTTAGCGTCGTTTGCGAACTTAGCGCGTTCGGACTTCGGCATCGGGATCAAGCCCTTGTCAGCGAGGTAGCCTTCGTCGCCCCAAGCTTTGGCGGAGGTGAACTCGCCAACGTATTCTTTGATGCCGGGGACTTTGCCGACGTGCGCGTTCTTGACGTAGAAGTACAAGGCGCGCGACACCGGGTAATCGCCGGACGCGATGTTTTCAAACGTCACGTCTTTGCCGTTGATGCTTGAGCCCTGAACCTTGTCGGCGTTCTGATCCAAGAAGCTGTAACCGAAGATGCCGAGCGCGTTCTTGTTGGCTTCCAGTTTCTGCACGATCAGGTTGTCGTTTTCACCGGCTTCGATGTAAGCGCCGTCTTCACGCACCGTGTGGCACAAGGATTTGTAAGCTTTCTTGTCTTTTTTCTTCAAAGCTTTGATCCAAGGAACGGTTTTGCAACCGCCTTCCATGGCCAGCTCTGCGAACGCGTCACGGGTACCGGAGGTCGGCGGCGGGCCAAGCACTTCGATCTTGATGTTGGGTAGATCGGAACGCACGTCTTTCCAAGTCTTGTTCGGATTCGGCTGGGTCTTGCCTTCTTCGCCCGTCGGCACGTCTTTGGCCAGAGCCAAGAACAGGTCCTGAAGCGTCAGCGCGAACTTAGCGGCTTTCTTGGAGTTGGCGACAGCGATGCCGTCGTAGCCGACTTTGACTTCGGTGATCGACGTCACGCCATTTTTCGCGCACTTCTCAACTTCGCTCTTTTTGATGCGACGAGACGCGTTGGTGATGTCGGGATGCTCGTCGCCGGCGCCGGAACAGAACAATTTCAGACCGCCGCCGGAACCGGTGGATTCGACAACAGGGGTCTTGAAGCTGGTGGTCTTGCCAAACTGTTCGGCAACCGCCGTGGAAAACGGAAACACCGTCGAAGAGCCGACAATGCGAATCTGGTCGCGCGCTTGTGC